>Ga0182740_1000517_pt1 | contig 41730 bp, 71 predicted proteins | sample eDN5th37CKraftBY_FD_128872 | JGI IMG/M metagenome (GOLD analysis project Ga0182740, IMG submission 128872) | Enriched backyard soil microbial communities from Emeryville, California, USA - eDNA 5th pass 37_C Kraft BY (version 2) (version 2) | ecosystem: Environmental > Terrestrial > Soil >...
CCCGCCCGGGGCGGCCGGACCCGGAGGAACCGCGACCATGAAGCTCACGACCATGACCCAGGTGACCCTCGACGGGGTGATGCAGGGCAACGGCGCCACGTCCGACGACCGCAGGAACGGGTTCACGCGCGGCGGCTGGGCGCTCGGGGCCGGTGACGACGACACCCGCGACCTCATCACCCGGACCTACGAGCGCGCCGACGCGTTCCTGTTCGGACGGCGCACCTACGAGCTCTTCGCGGGCTCGTGGGGAGCGGTCGACGCCATGCGCGCCCACCCCATCGGCGTGGCCCTCGAACGCGCGCCCAAGTACGTCGCCTCGACGACGCTCGAGAACCCGACCTGGCCCCGCACCACGGTGCTCCGCGGCGACCTCGCGGATGCCGTCCGCGAGCTCAAGGCCGCGCCCGGCGGCGAGCTGCAGGTGCACGGGAGCGGCGTCCTGGTCCGGTGGCTGCTGGAGCACGACCTGGTCGACGAGCTCACGCTGCTCGTGGTCCCGGTGGTCCTGGGCCAGGGGACCCGGCTGTTCCCCGACGACGGCCCCGACCGTGCGCTCGACCCCGTCGGCTCGCGGGTCGACTCGAAGGGCGTGACGATCCAGGTCTACCGGCCCGCCGGCCGCCCGCGCTACGCCCGCGCCTGACCCGCCCCCACCCCGACTTCGACACCCGAGGAGATGACACCGATGCAGTACCTGGTTTCCGTGATCGACGACAAGGTCGACCCCGGCCGCGACGACCGCGAGCCCCTCATCAGCGCCTTCAACGAACGCCTCATCGCGGCGGGCCACTGGGTCTTCGCGGGCGGCCTCGCCGACACCGACGCCGCGACCGTCGTCGACAACCGCGGCGAGCGGCCGCTGCTCACCGACGGGCCCTTCGTGGAGTCGAAGGAGTTCCTCGCGGGCGTGTGGATCTGGGAGGCCCCGGACCTCGACGTCGCGCTCGAGCTCGCGACCGAGGCGTCGAAGGTCTGCGACCGGAAGATCGAGGTGCGGCCGTTCCTGTGAGCGATCTGCTCCCTGCCGCCGACGACGCCGCGGCGGCCGTCGCCCGGGCCCACCGCGCGGAGTGGGCCCGGCTGGTCGGCTCGCTCACGCGGCGCTTCGGCGACCTCGACGTCGCCGAGGAGGCCGCCGCCGAGGCGTTCGCGGCCGCCGTCGTGCGGTGGCCGACCGACGGCGTCCCGCGCAACCCCGCCGCCTGGCTCACGACCGCCGCGCAGCGCAAGGCCGTCGACCGGATCCGGCGCGAGAGCAAGCGGGACGCGAGGCACCAGGAGGCCCGGATGCTGCAGGACGACACGCCACCCGCACCGGTGGGCGTCGTCGACGACGACCGGCTCCGGCTGATCTTCACCTGCTGCCATCCGGCGCTCGCGATGCCGAGCCGCGTCGCGCTCACGCTGCGTCTGGTCGGCGGCCTGACGGTCCCCGAGATCGCCCGCGCCTTCCTCGCGCAGGAGCCCGCGATCGGGCAGCGCATCACGCGCGCCAAGGCCAAGATCCGGGCCGCCGGCATCCCGTACCGCGTGCCGTCCGCGGACGACCTGCCCGCCCGGGTGTCCGGCGTCCTCGCCGTGCTGTACCTGGTGTTCAACGAGGGCTACCTGGCCAGCGGGCCGTCGACCGACCCGGTGCGGGAGGACCTCACGGCCGAGGCCATCCGGCTCGCTCGCCTGCTCCACGGCCTCCTGCCCGACGACGGCGAGGTGACCGGGCTCCTGGCGCTCATGCTGCTGACCGACGCGCGCCGTGCGGCGCGGATCCGGGAGGGCGAGCTCGTCGCGCTCGACGAGCAGGACCGCGCCGCCTGGGACCGGGCGATGGTCGCCGAGGGGCACCGGCTGGTCCGCGAGCGTCTCGTCGCCGCGGCCGCCGGGGCCGCCCCCGGCGAGTACCAGATCCTCGCCGCGATCAACGCCGTGCACACCTCCGCGCGCGACGTGCGCGACACGGACTGGGCGCAGGTCGTGGCGCTCTACGACCAGCTCGTCCGGCTCGACCCCTCCCCTGTGGTCGCCCTCAACCGGGCTATCGCGGTGGCCGAGCTCGACGGCCCGGAGGTTGGCCTGGCGCTCGTCGACCGCCTCGGACCCGACCTGGGCGGGTACCACCCGTTCCACGCGACACGGGCGGACCTGCTGCGCCGCCTGGGCCGCGACGCCGAGGCCCGCGCAGCGTACGACCGCGCCGTCGCGCTCACCGGCAACGCGGCGGAAGCCGCAGCGCTGACCCGCCGCCGCGACCGCCTGACCTAGCCGGCTGGTGCCCCCGGTGGGACTCGAACCCTACGGTACGGAATCGTCTCACCAGCCCTAACGGCAGAATCATGCGAGGTCACAGCGCCGATCCGTCCCGATGGACCCCCGACTCGTCTAGGCTGATCTCGGCTCATTGTTGACTAGTCAACGTCAGGAGAGACGCGTGGCGAGCATCCGGCGGCGCGACGGCGCCAAGGGCACCACCTGGGCCGTTCTGTTCCGACAGGGCGGCAAGCAGCGGTCGAGCACGTTCGACAACGAGGTCGCCGCGCTGCGGCATCTCGAGCGGATCGAGCGGTTCGGGGTGGATGCGGCCGAGCGGCTCCTCGACGCGGAGATGCGCTCCGACCCGGACCGCTCGCCCTCGGTCGCCGAGCTCGTCGACCGGCACATCGACGCGCTGTCGGGCGTGCAGTCCGACACGATCCGCACGTACCGGCAGATGCAGAAGAAACTCGCCGCGACCCCACTCGGTCACCTGCCGATCGACGTCGTCGGACGCGAGGACATCGCGAAGTGGATCCGGGACCAGCAGGACGGCGAGGACGGGCTGTCAGCGAAGACCGTCCGGAACCGCCACGCGCTCGTCTCGGCCGCGCTGCGCCAGGCGGTCGACGACGGAATCCTCGACCGCAACCCTGCCGAGCGCGCGAAGATCCGCCGCACCGAGCGCCGCGAGATGACGTTCCTGACGCCCACGGAGTTCCAGGTGGTGCTCGCCCGCGCGAACCCGCACTACCGGCCGCTCCTCATGACGCTCTACGGGACCGGGCTGCGACTCGGGGAGGCAACGGCGCTGCGCATCTCCGACCTCGACCTCACCGCCAAGCCGCCGACGCTCACCGTCGCGCGCGCGTGGAAGAACGACGGCGTGCTCGGAGCGCCGAAGACGCGCGCCGGGCGCCGAACCCTCTCGATCCCCAGCCCGGTCGTCGTCGAGCTCACGCGGATCATCGAGGGTCGCGCGCCCGACGAGCTCGTGTTCGTGAACCTCGCCGGCGGCCGGGTGCTGCAGGCGTCGTTGCACGACCTGTGGCAGCAGTGGATCCGGGACTACGACACCGACCACGCCACGGGCGAGCCGAAGCCCCGCAAGCCGAAGCTGGGGAAGGTCCCACGCATCCACGACCTGCGGCACTCGCACGCTTCCGTGATGATCGCGGCCGGCGTGAACCTGTTCGACCTCAAGCACCGTCTGGGGCACGAGTCGATCCAGACGACGGCGAACACCTACGGCCACCTCATGCCCGAGGCGCAGGTCCAGGCGGAGCGGGCGGCGTCGCTCGCGTTCGCCGTGGACGCACCGAAGCAGATCGAGGGCTGAGCGGATATCCGCACATCGGCCGCGAGACACGATATCGACACACAAGGGCCCCGTCTTGATCTGTGAAGATCAAGCCGGAGCCCTTGTTTGCGCTCACACCGCGCGTAGGTGCATCCGCGCCGGCGCCGCGCGACGGTCGCGCAGGATCTCCTGGTATGCCTCGATGACATAGCCGGCGACGTCGAGCTCGCGGGCCAGCGCGCCGACGTGCGCTGAGCCGACGACCCGCTCGGCGTAGGCGTAGTCGAGTGGGTCGACCAGGAGCTCGGCGGCGTACCGGTTCGCGCGTCGCTCGCGCATCGCGAGCACGTGCGGGTCGTCGGTCCACTCGTCAGCGTGCCGCCAGTGCCCGAGCTCGTGCGCGAGCGTCGATCGCTGCAGCACGCCGGACATGTTCACGTTGAGGATGATGAGCCTTGCAGCGTGGCGGTACTCGCCACGCCGGCGGCCGAGCCGCCCGAGCTTCACGGCAACCCCGTTGCTCGCCGCGAAGTCCAGAAGGTCATCGATCAAGGCTGGTCCTCTCGCCCCTCGTCCTCCGCTTGCCAGTCGCCGCCGTCGTCGGCTGCGTCCGGGACGCCGAACCCTCGCAGGTCGTCGTCTGACAAGAACGTAGCCTCAGGCTCCGACGCGCGCGCGCGGAACGGTCGAACGTTCGGGAGCGTGCCGGCCCCGCGCGCAGCGCGGCGCTCCGCCTCGTCGAAGAGCTGCGTTCCGGTCATGTTGAGTGCCTGCGCCATCGCGATCGCGGCGGCGACCGGCAGCTCACGTGTTCCTGCTAGGTAACGCTGCACGGTCACCTTCGAGATGCCCGCCGCTTGGGCCAGTTGATCCTGAGTCACGCCGAGCACCTTGGCCTCCGCTCGGAGGACGGCAGCGACGGCGTCGTTAACCAGGGCGATATCCATGGTGGCAATCATGGCACCCAGATGGATGCAAATCCATCCGACAAGGACATGTATCACGCCGACAACTCACCCCTCCCTCAGGCTTGACGGTTGTCCGTACGGATGTATGGTTGTCCGTATGGACACAACGACGCACGCAGTCGCGGCGGCCGTACGTGGACTCATGGCCGAGAAGAACGTCTCTGCTCTCGACATGAGCGAGCGGACCGGGATCCCGCGCACGACGCTCGGTCGCCGCCTCAAGGGGACCTCGTCCTTCACCGTCTTCGAGCTCGCGAGCATCGCCGACTCGCTCGGCGTCTCGATGGTCGAAGTCATCCAGCGGTCGTCAGCACTGACGCCCGCCGCCTGACCCCAGGCACAGCAATGCCCCCGTCATCCGCCAAGACGTCCGGGGGCACCACCAACACGAAGGAGTCTACGTGCACACCCACCCGCCTGACGAGATCGACGCCGTCGCCGCCGACTGGCGACCGTCGCGCCGCGCCGACCGCGCGGCGATCCGCGCCGCGGTCACTGCCTGTGCTGCCGCGAACAAGGGCTACGTCCACATCGCCGACGTCCGCGAGCACCTGGCCGGCGACCTCAACGACCCCCATCAGCTCGGCGCGCAGATGACCGCGCTGGTCCGCGAGGGCCACCTGCGCTGGGTCGGGAAGTACCGCCCGAACGGCAACGGCAAGACCCGCAACGCCGAGCGCCCGGCCAAGCTCTACCGCCTCGTCAAGCCGCTCCCCCAGGAGGACGCCGCGTGACCGCCCCGAAGCTCTACAGCGCCTCCGAGGTCGCCAAGATGCTCAGCACCGACGGCGCCCGCGTCTCCGAGGCGGGCGTGCGCAAGGCGTTCGCCGACGGCCTCCTCCCGGGCCGGCGCCCGGGCCGGTTCCTCCGCTTCACGGACGCCGACGTCGAGATCTACCTCGAGCGCATCGCGGTCGACAACGCCCGCACCCACGCAGGACTCACCCCCGGCTCGCGACGTCGTCGTCGCACCGCCACGAACGGAGCCACCCGATGAACCGCATCCTCCGCCGCCTCCGCGCGACGATCGTCCAGCCCGGCCCCGCTGGCCGGTCCCAGCTCGACGTGGCCGATCGCCCGCTCCCCGCGCGCCACGTCCGCCGGCCCGGTGTCCCTCGCACCTCCCGCCTGACCCCCGCCGAGCACCGCGCGGAGGTCGCACGCCTCGAGATGCTCGCCGCCCCGCTCACCGCGCGCGAGTGCCGCGCCGACGACCTGCCGTTCGACCGAGAGGCCGCGGAGCTCGCAGCCGCCGCCGAGCGCATCGCGAACGGGGAGGCGGCGTGATGCAGCACTTCCTCGGCCGCGAGGTCGTCGCCAAGTCCTCGCAGGGCGTCGAGGTGTCGCGAGGGAAGGCGGTCGCGTACATCGCGGAGCCGTCCTACCTGATCGACGCCGCCGACGGCACGCGCGTCTCCTGGCGCGCCGACATGGTCGAGCTCGTCATCGACGAGCAGGAGGTCGCGGTCCTGGCCGAGGAGCTCGCGAAGCTCGGCGTCGAGCACAGCGGCCACGTCGCCCGCGCGCTCGTAGTCGAGGGCTACGCGAAGGGCGGCGCCCGATGAGCACCGTCCCGTTCAACCAGGACCGCCGCCCCCCGCTCGTCCAGCCCGACTGGTCCACCGCGATGGAGGTCGCGCTCGAGATCGACGACGACGCCCGCTGGAAGGCCGCCGACCGCGGCATCCGGATCCTCGACTCCCACGTCAGCAGCGTCCGGGTCCGGGTCGTCGTCGACAGCGACGCGCAGATCCTCGCGCGGGACCTCATTGGCCGCGACGCGCAGCTCGCCGTGGTCGACGGCGACACCCGCCTCTTCCGGGGCCGCAAGGACGGCATCCACGTCGAGGTGCTCGGGCCGGTGAGCGCCCGATGATCCGCCGCACGACGCTCGTCGACTCGATCGGCCGCCCCGCCTGGGTCCTCGGTCAGCGCACCGACTGCGCCCTCTGCGAGGGCACCGGCCGGGTCACCACGGGCCGCGAGTCCATCACCGTCACCTGCGGGCGCTGCCTCGGCGCCGGCTGGCACTACGAGCAGGAGGTCACCAGATGAAGCGCCCCAGCATCGCGTCCCGTTCCGACCGGTACGCCCACGCGTTCCTTCTGCTGCTCGAGGGCTACTCGTACCGGCTCGCCGCGAAGATCGCCCGCTGCTCCCGGACCGCGCTCGCCAAGGCGTTCCCCGGGCTCGGGCTCACGCAGGCCGACGGCGGCCAGATGACCGCGGCGCTCGTCCGGGCGCGCAGGGCGGGGGTGGCCCTGTGATCGGCCAGTTCATCACTGACCACGCCGCCGCGTGCTCCGCCGGCGCTGTCGTCCTCGCCGTCGTCGGGGTGGCCGTCGCGCTCGCCCTCATCGCACCCGACCGTCTCGAGCGCCTGCACGGAGACGACCCCTTCGAGGTCGAGCTGCCCGGCGAGTGCTTCTCGTGCGCGACTGCCGTCGGGTTCCACGACGCCTGCGAGGGCTCGTGGTGCACCTGCTGCGGGACGGAGGCGGACCTGTGACCGCCGACGCCTGGTCCGACGAGCGCGAGGAGGACCGCGACGCGCAGGCCGACGCCTACGACGACCGGCCCACCGCCTACGAGATCGAGCTCGAGGAGTACCACGCGACCGGGAGGTGGCCGGCATGAGCGGCTTCGACCCGGGCTCCACCGCGTGGGGCCGCATCGTCACCGCTTCGAAGGTCGGCGCGATCCTCGGCCTGTCCCCCTGGTCCTCGCCTTACCAGGTCTGGCGCGAGATGCACGGCGACGTCGAGCGCGACACGACGACGTCGCCCGTGCAGCGCCGCGGGCAGATCCTCGAGCCCGCCGTCCTGACGTGGTGGCTCGACCAGCACCCCGAGGTCGATGACGTCGACACCCAGTGCCTGGTGTGGATCGACACCCACCCCGACCAGTGGGGCGCAGCGACGCTCGACGCGCTCGCCAGCACCGCGGACGGCGATCTGGTCGTCGAGGTCAAGACGGCCTCGCGCTGGGACGAGTGGGGCGAGGAGGGGACAGACCAGATCCCCGCGCACTACTACGCGCAGGTCGTCTGGCAGCTTGCGTGCGCTCCGTGGGCACGTGAGGCGCGGGTCGCCGTGCTGGGCCCGTTCCTCGACTTCCGCGAGTACGTCATCCCCCGGGACGAGGAGCTCGTCGCCGACGTCGTGAAGCGGTGCCGGGAGTTCTACGACTCGCTCACCGACGACGTCCCGCCGCCGCTCGACGACTCGGTCGCCACCCTTGCCACGCTGCGCGCCGAGCACCCCGAGATCGCGCGGGGCACGTCGAAGGACATCGAGGCGGAGACCGCGCGGGCGTGGCTCGTCGCCAAGACGGACCTGGCCGCCGCGGACCGTCACGAGCGCGGCCTGCGCTCGCTCGTCCTGCGCGCCATGGGCGACGCCCAGTACCTCACCGCCGCCGGGGTCCGCGTGGCCCGCCGGCAGGCATCCCGCAACACGGTCGCCCTCGTCGCGACCGCAACCGCCGACGAACTCCCCACGGAGGAAGCATGAGCACCACCGATCTCGCCGTCCACGGCGCCCCGCAGACCGCCCTCACGATCGCCGACGACCAGGCGACGTTCACCGACCAGCAGGTCGCCGCGCTGCGTCACATGGGTGTCGACGGCGCGTCGCCCGCGGACCTCGCCGTGTTCTTCCACGTCGTCAAGCGCACGGGCCTCGACCCGTTCGCCCGGCAGATCTACATGATCAGCCGCAAGAGCAAGGGCGAGACGAAGCAGACGATCCAGACCGGGATCGACGGGTACCGGCTCATCGGCCGGCGCGCCGCCGACGCCCGCCGGGAGCCGATCTCCGTCAGCGCCCCGGAGTGGGCGCGGCCGGACGGGCAGTGGCTGTCCCTGTGGTCCGCCGAGTGGGGCACCCCGCTTGCGGCCCGCGTCACGATCACCCGCGGCGGCGAGCCGTTCACCGCGGTCGCCCTGTTCGACGAGTACAAGCAGACGAAGTACGACGGCGGCCTGACCGCCATGTGGGCGCAGCGCCCGGCCGGTCAGATTGCGAAGTGCGCCGAGGCCCTCGCCTGGCGCATGGCCTTCCCGCAGGACCTCGCCGGCGTCTACGTCGAGGACGAGCTGCAGCACGCCGACGGCGGCCCCGCGGCGCGCACCGTCGCTGCGGGGAAGGACGCGCTCCGCGCCGCCGTCGTCGAGCACGCCGAGACCGACGCGGACCGGGCTCGCGCCGAGCTGCGGACCTGGTGCGCCGAGAACGACGTCGACCTGCGGACCGTCGCCGCCCGCTTCGAGAGCGAGCACGGGCACGCGCTCAAGGACACGACCGACGCCGGCGCGATCGAGCACCTGCAGTCCGACCTGGGCTACGAGCTCGCGGCCCTCGCGAACGGCACGGACGCGTGACCCCCGACGAGCCGGGCGTGTTCCCGGTCCTCATCGACGGCGCCGACCAGCCGACCCTCGCGTTCGCCGACGGCGTCGAGTTCCACGAGCCGCTCCGGACCCTCGCGTTCTGCGACGACCCGGAGGCCGAGGTCGTCCAGTGCACGTGCGGGCGCGCGTTCTCCGACGCCGTGCTGCTCGAGGCCCACCTCGCGGAGGTTGCCGGATGAGCGCGCCCTACTACTCCGACGACCACGTGACGCTGCACCACGGGGACTGCCTCGACGTGCTGCGGACGCTGCCGGACGCGTCGGTCGACGCCGTCGTGACGGACCCGCCCTACGGGATCTCGTTCATGGGCAAGGCGTGGGACCAGCCCGGCGAGTTCGGGTCGCAGCGCAAGAACGGCCAGCCCGCGGTTCACGCACGTGGAGCGGGCCGCGACCGCGCCGTGGTCGGCGACACGGGCGCGATGGATGCGGGCAGGTACGACCTGTCGCCGTCGGCGATGCGGAACTTCCAGCGGTGGTGCGAGGCGTGGGCGGCCGAGTGCCTGCGCGTGCTGAAGCCGGGCGGTCACCTCGTGGCGTTCGGTGGCTCGCGGACCTGGCACCGGCTCGCGGCCGGCGTCGAGGATGCCGGGTTCGAGATCCGCGACAGCATCGCGTGGCTGTACGGGAGCGGCTTCCCGAAGAGCATGAACGTCGCGAAGGCGATCTCGACAGGGGGTCGCCCTGAGGACATTCGGCGCGCCGCGATGGGCGAGGACTACGCGCCGTCGGGCCGCGGGCGGGTCAACTACGACCACGGCGGCGGGTCGGCGATGAACGGGTCGTCAGCGGACGTGCCGCTCACCTCTGACGCCGAGCCGTGGCGGGGCTGGGGCACTGCGCTCAAGCCGTCCTTCGAGCCGATCGTCGTCGGCCGCAAGCCGCTCGCCGGCACGGTGGCCGCGAACGTCCTCGCGCACGGCACCGGGGCCCTGAACATCGACGCGACCCGGGTCCCGATGTCCGCCGACGACGCGGCAGCGATCAACGCGAAGCACGCGGGCATGGACGTCGAGGACTACGACCGTGCGCCGGGCGTCGCCCTGAACCTGTCGGCCAAGCCGATCGCCCTCCGGGCGGCGCATGCACATGACCTGGGCCGGTGGCCCGCGAACGTCGTCCTGGACGGCACGCAGGCGGCGGAGCTCGGCGAGGACGCGCGGTTCTTCCCGACGTTCCGCTACGAGGCCAAGGCACCGACGTCGGAGCGTCCCCGCGTGGACGGGGTCGCGCACCCGACGGTGAAGCCGCTCGACCTCATGCGGTGGCTCGTCCGCCTCATCACCCCGCCCGGCGGAGTCGTCCTCGAACCGTTCGCCGGGTCCGGCTCCACCGCCGAGGCGTGCGTCGTCGAGGGGTTCCGGTGCATCGCGATCGAGCGTGAGGCCGACTACCTCCCGCTCATCACGTCCCGGCTCACGAAGCCCATCGAGATGGTCCTGGACTTCGGAGTGTCGGCATGAGCGCCCGTCGCCACCGCGAGGTCGTCGAGACGCTGACGATCACGTGGCCCATCGTCGACGGCGACATGCCTATGTCGGACCTCATGCGCGAGGCGCGCGAGTCGCTGCACCTGACCATGCAGATCCACGGCATGCGACCGGTCCAGCGGCCCGCCATCACGGTGCAGCGCGGGCTCCGGCCCACGATCACGGCCCGCGTGAAGGTCGCCATTGAGGCCGACGGGCGGCTGGCCGCATGACCGCCCCCGCCGCCCCGCGCCAGGCCGCCTGTGCCTGGTGCGGGGCGCGCCCCACGCGGCCTTACCCGGCCGGCCCGCTGTGCGCCAAGCACCAGCCCGACCCGCCCCCGGTTCCGCCGGCGGGCACGACCCTCGCGGATCTGCGCGCTCGCGCGGCCGACAAGACCAAGACGACAGGAGCACGAGCATGACGAAGCCCGAGACGTGGCCCCGGGGGCGGTGGCGCGTCAACCAGGACGACGGCGGCTTCTGGATCCTCCACGCGCCCGACTGCGGCGGTTGGAACGACGACGGAGGTAGCTGCACCGACCTCGGTTTGGGCACCCCGGACGTCACCGAGGCTCTGCGGCTCGCCCGCAAGGAGATCGCGAAGCATCCGCAGGAGGTCACGGCGTGACGAACCGGCCGAAGGACATCGGGACGCGCGCGGAGACCGCCGTCGTGCGGGCCGCGCGCGTCCACGGCTTCCCCGGGGCTGACCGGCTCACCCTGACTGGCGCGAAGGACCGCGGTGACGTGTCGCTCTGCCCCGGCGTGATCGTCGAGGTGAAGGGGGGCGAGCGCGCTCGCACCGCGTCGGACCGGCAGATCGAGGCGTGGCTCGTCGAGACCGAGCGCGAGCGCGTGAACGCGGGCGCCGACGTCGCGTTCCTTGTCACGCAGCGCGCCGGCTTCGGCCCGGAGCGCGCTGCCCTGTGGTGGGCGCACCTGCGGCTCGTCGACCTCGACGCGGCGCGCGAGCACGACACCGAGCACGCGCTCGTCGGCGCGACGACGATCCGCCTGCACCTCGCAGACGCGCTGTTCATCCTGCGCTGCAACGGCTACGGCGACCGGCCGGAGGTGGCCGCGTGACCGTCACCTGCCTCTGCGGCGCGACCTACGTCACCACGCCCGACGGGCGCCACCGGCACCGTCTCGTGCACGGGCACACGCCGGTCGCCGACGAGGACGAGCAGTGAGGGGCCAAGCCGGGCTACGACGAGACGACGACCTCGAGGCCGACCGGCCGGGCGATGTCCTGGCCCCCGTCGTCGTCCCAGGTGATGTCGAGCGCCTCGTCGTCGGGGATGTTCTCGGCGTCAGCAGCCTTCACGAGCGCTCGCAGGTCGCGCCACGTGGCGCCCTCGAAGGGCATGGACAGCGTCTTGGCGATCGGCATGGTCCTGATCCTCTCGCAGGCGGAGCGCCCTGTCAGGTGTCGCTGTCGTCGCGGCCCTCGGCCTCCCGCCGGGCCAGTTCGGCGTTCCTGATGTTGAAGCACTGCGCGCGAGATAGGCCGGACGCGTCGACGATCTGCTGCCACGACGCGCCCTCATCGAGCGCGGCAAGGATCAGCTCCCCGCGGCGTGCGGAGAGCCGCTTGTACGCGCGCAGCTCGCGCAGCGGGTCGGCCATGTCCCCCAGTGTAGCCGTCCAAGAAGTTGACACGCTCACAGTCTAACTACTAGACATGTGATGCGTCTAGAAACTAGACTCATCGAAGATAGGAAGGAGGCGGAGATGGACGGTCGAATCGGGCTCGCCCTCTCGATCCTCAACAGCGCGGACGGTCACGAGGCGCGCGCCATCGACGAGGCGATCCTCGCCCTGCTCGGCGTCGACATCGACCAGCTGCTCGCGCTCCGCACGGCCGGGACGGGGGCCGCCTGATGGCGAAGATGCGCGGCATCAAGCCCGAGACGTGGACGGACTCGAAGTTCGTCCGCCTGTCCCCGCTCGCCCGCCTGCTGTTCCTCGGCATGTGGAACCTCGCGTGCGACAACGGGCACGTCGAGGACGACGTCATCGAGCTCAAGATCCGGCTCCTGCCGATCGACAACTGCGACGTCGCCGAACTGGTCGAGGAGCTCGTCTCCACCGGCCAGGTGGAGCGCCACGACGGCTTCCTCAAGGTCCGCAAGCTCTCGGTCCACCAGCGCATCGACGTCCGCTACCTGACCCTCTGCGAGTGGTGCTCGCACGACGAGCACACGACGTTCAGCGAGGCCGACAAGCCGGTCCGTACGAAGGGTGCACAGCGTGCAGACGACGGGCACACGTCGGGACCCCAGAGTGCGCCCGAAGGAGAAGGTGAGAAGAAGGTGAGAGGAAAGAAGAAGACTTCGTCTTCTTCTGGCACCGCTGCCGCGGCGCCCCGGACGGACGCTCGTCGAGGATCACGTCTTCCCGAGCCGTTCGTCATCACCGCCGACATGGTCCAGTGGGCGCGCCGGGAGACCCCGGGGCTCGACCACCGGGCCGTGACTGCACGGTTCGAGGACTACTGGCGGGCCGTCCCTGGAGCGAAGGGCGTCAAGCTAGACTGGGAGGCCACCTGGCGCAACTGGCTCCGTCGCGAGTTCGAGAACGCCACGCCGGCCGCGACCGAGCGGCGCCCCGGAACCTCGGTCTGGGACAACGTCGTGAGCGGCGGTGACGGCGTGTGAACGACGAGACCGCCACCGCGGAGACGGCGATCATCGGCATCGCGATGCACGAGCCGACCATCGTCGACGACGTCGCCCTCACCGAGCCCGACTTCCAGGACGCGCGCCTCGGCCACCTCTGGGACCTCATGCTGAGGCTCCGCGCCGAGTCCGCACCGACCGACCCGGCGACGCTCGTCGCCCGGCTCGGCACGCTCGCGGTCCGGATCGAGCCGGCGTGGATCGCGGAGCTGTACGGCGCGGCGCCCGTGGAGGCCCTGGCCGAGCACTACGCCCGGATCGTCGCCGAGCGCGCCACCTTGCGGCGCCTGCGGAAGGCCGCGGGCACGATCGTCCAGCTCGTCGACGCGGACACCCCGGCCGCCGAGCTCGTCGAGATCGCCCGCGCGGAGATCGACGCCACGTCCGTCACCACGGCGCACACCGGGTACGTGGCCGACGACATCGACGAGACCATCGACGCGCTGTCCGAAGACCCGCGGATCACCCCGACCCCGTGGGCCGACCTCAACCACCTCCTCGGCGGCTGGCGCCCGGGCGCGCTCTACGTCGTCGGGGCCCGGCCCGGTGTCGGGAAGTCGCTCATCGCCCTCGGCGCCGCCGTCGGGCTCGCGCAGCACGGGCACGTCGCGTTCAACAGCCTCGAGATGGGTCGCCGGGAGGTCCACGAGCGACTGCTGGCGTCCGTCGGGGAGGTCGACCTCGGGCGCCTGTCCCGGCGTCGCCTCACGGAGGAGGACTGGTCCCGGATCGCCCGGCACCGCGCGCAGATCCAGGCGCTCCCGCTGTCGATCGACGACCGCACCAGCGTCACGACGACGGACGTGAAGAGCCACGCCCGCACCGTCTCGCGCCGCGGCCACCTCGCCGGCGTCGTCGTCGACTACCTGCAGCTCATGTCCACGCCGCGCGGCGACAAGCGGCCTCGCCACGAAGTCGTTGCCGAGATGTCCCGCGCGCTCAAGGTGCTCGCGAAGGACCTCGAGGTCCCCGTGATCGCCCTCTCGCAGCTCAACCGAGCCAGCGAGGCGCGCTCCGACCGTCGCCCGACTCTCGCCGACCTGCGTGAGTCAGGGGCGCTCGAGCAGGACAGCGACGTCGTCCTGCTGCTGCACGTCGAGGAGAACGACCCCTCGACCATGCACGTCGCCGTCGCGAAGAACCGTCAGGGCGCCACGGGCGCCGTCCAGCTCACCAGGCGCGGGCACTACGCCCGCGTCGACAGCCAAGCCCGAGAGGACCTCTACCGATGAACGAACAGACCACCGGCCCGCAGCCGAAGCCCCGCGGCGTCTCGTCGCAGGCCGGCCTCGCGTCGGTGCAGGAGGCCACGCCCGCCCGCGCCGGGGTGCCCGCGCGGCTGATCGACCCCGCCGCGATCGACGTCGAGGCGCTGGCCGCGGTGCTCCGTCGCCCGAAGCGTGGGCCGCGGTGGTTCTGCAAGGACTGCGGCATCGCACTCCCGACGTTGGCCGACGCGGACCGTCACATCGACGAGACGTTCGAGCAGGCGAAGGCGGAGGGGCGCACGGTGAGCCACACGGCGAAGCGCACCCCGAAGCCCACGTGGACGCTCCGCGACCAGGCCGAGGCCGTCGTCGCTCATCTGACGGGCCGCTCGTGAGCACCGCCCGGATCGACCCGGACACGAAGCCCGTCCTGTACGCGGCGGCGTCGTCCGCGGCCCTCATCGCCGCCGTCTCGTTCGCCCTGTCGGCGGCCGGGCTCGTGCAGCTCGCGGCGTGGGGTCACGTCCCGTCGTTCCTCGCCTGGTGCGTCCCGGTGATGATCGACGGCGCGATCGCGGTCTACACGCTCGCCGTGCTCGTGTTCCGGGCCCGCGGGGAGTCCACGACCGTCGCGTGGGTGTCGCTCGCGCTCTGGACGGCCGTCAGCGTCGGCGGGAACGCGGCGCACGGGTGGGAGCCGCCCGCCCTCGTGCAACGGGCCGTCGGGACCGTCGTCGTCGCCCTCGCGCCCGTCGCCGTCGTGCTGGCCGTGCACACGATCTCCGACCTGATCGTCGCCCGCCCCGCGCCCGCGGAGCCCGCCGAGCAGCCCCGGACGCCTGGTGTCCCCGCCCAGGCGTCCGGGGTCACCACGACGGCCGCGACGCTCGTGTCCGTCCGGCCGGACGCTCTGTCCGCGCTGACCGCCCGACGCCGTCCGCCCCAGACGTCTGTCCGCCGCCACCGGACGCCCCGGACGCGCCCCGCGCAGCAGACGGACACGGACACCGGACGGACGCGTCCGTCCGGACGGGCCGCCGACCACCGGGACACCATCGCCAGCCTCCACGCGGACGGCCTGTCCGTCCGCGCCATCGCCGCCCAGATCGGCATCGGACGCACCGCCGTCCACGAGATCGTCCGCACCCTCAAGACCCAGGAGACCCCCGCATGAGCACAACCCACGACTGGACCGAGACCCCAGCGCAGCTCCTCGCGCGGGCCCGCCGGATCCACGCCCGCATCGACCAGTTCGGCCGCGACGACCGGCGCGTGGACGATCACGAGGGCTACGCCGCGTTCTGGACCATCGCGCCGAAGATCCTCGACGCGCTCGAGGCCGCGCTCGACGTCGACGATGCCACCTCCGACGGGTACCACACGTTCGCCGAGCTCTACGAGTACCAGATGCTCTACAACGCCCACGCCGCCCGCGGCTGGCTCGCCGCCGGGATCCCGGTCATGAAGTCGTGGCGGCACTCGGACGGCGAACCATGCTTCGACGGCGGCTGGTTCGTCGTCGTCGCGCAGCTCCCGACCGGGCAGGTCAGCAACCACTACCCCGCGGCCGACTGGGACCTGTTCGACGTCCCCGAGGTCGAGACCGCGCCCGTCTGGGACGGGCACACACCGCGCGAGGCCGCCCGGCGCCTCCGCGAAGCACTCACCCAGGAGGCGACCCGATGACCACGCCCGCGAAGTGGACGCCCGCCGAGCCCGCGCCCGACGACGGCGCGGCCCGCGCAGCCCGGGCCGCCACCTACGAGGAGCTGCAGGACGCCGTGCTCCTGCTGGCGGCCGAGCGCGACGCCGCCCGCGCGGAGGTCGAGCGGCTGCGGGAGGAGCGCGATGTCGCCGAGGCTGACCTCGACTCCGCACGCGACGAGCGTGACGCCGCCCGCGCGGCCCTGGCGAGGCTCGACGACCGGGACGGGATGGCGCGGATGATTCGAGACACGCGCGACGACGAGTCGAGCGTCTCGGACCGCGACCGTCTCGTGGCCGATGCCGTGATCGCGTTCATCCAAGGAGGCTCCGATGCCTGACACCGACCTGCGCGCCGCGCTGGCGAGGATGCGCGAGAACGTCGTCGACTGGAAGAACGAGGGCGTCCCCGGCCCCTGGGATGACAACCTCGCCGTCATCGACGCGGTCACGGCGGTGCTCGACCTGGCGGACGAGTCGGACCGTCGCGTGCGAGCCAACAGGAAGGCGCTCGAACAGAACACGTTCGTCATGCACCACATCCCGACGGCGGACGACTACAGGCGCGCCGTCGCTGAGGCGCTCGGGATCGAGGAGGACGCATGAGCGGCGAGATCACCTTCGACCGACTGCGAGACCTGTACGGCATGGCGACGCGCTGGGAGTCCAACCCGGACGATCCGCGACTCCAGAAGCTCAGGGAGTCCAACCTGGCCGAGTTCGACGCCACGATGGCCCGGCACGATGCCGAGGTGGCGGCACGGGCGCTGAGGGAGGCGGCGAACGAGATCGGGCATGCCGAAGGGTGCCGCTCCGACCCCGACCGCGACCCGTACATCGGGTGCATGTGCACCACGAGCCTGTACTACGCCCGCGCTGACCGGATCGAGGCCGGCTGAGCGAAGGGCCAGCAAGAGTGCGGCCGTCGCCGCGGGTGTTGCACGGCACCCGCGGCGGCATCACCGACACCGAGCAGGAGGCCTGGACATGGAGCTCGACCCCTACGCCAACGCCGCGCGCACGCTACTCACCGCGCTCGGCCTGGACGCCGAACGGATCCCGCTGGACGACGGGCTGCGGATCGACGAGGACGGCTACCTCGTCGTCGTCGAGCTCGAGCAGCCCGTCCGTGCCGAGGGTGACTCACTCGCCAGGACGAAGCGTCGCCTGCGCGTGACCGTCGAGGAGGTCGAGGCGTGAGCGCCGAGAGCAGCGCGCGCATCCGGGTAGCGTCCGGACGTCACGTCGTCGACGTGCGCGTCTACGAGACACTGGCGGATCTGCGGGCCGCGGGCAGACGCTTCAACGGAGCGGAGGGGCTCGACGACACCGTCGGGCTCTGTCAGGTCTCGTACCACGTCCGGCCCGACGGCACGGCAACGGTGCGCCCCATCGTGCGCCTGTGCAGGTGGCGCCTGAGCTCACAGATCGTCTCCCACGAGATGCACCACGCGGTCACCGCGATCTACGGGTCAACGCTGGCCGACGACGCGCTCGCGTCCGACGTCCTGACCCACCACAACGAGACGTTCGCGCACCTGTACAGCGACATGCTGTCACGGCTTGTCGACCGGCTCTACGACCGCGGCTACTACGGACACGAGGCGGCGGCATGAGCATCGAGGGACTGACCGCCGAGGGGCTGGCTGCGGACTTCCGCGCCGTGGCCGACCTCGTACACGACGTCGAGAACCCCGCCGAGACCACCACGCGCGCTGGTGGCCGGACGGGCAAGCCTGGCTCGCAGCTTCCGCCTGGCGTCGCGGAGATCTTCCACGCCGCCGACACCGACCGCGCGCTCGCGAAGGCCTACGACCTCAGCGCCTATGTGGCCGGCGTGATCGTCGAGCGGTCCGGCGAGCTGCTGCGGCCCTCGAGCATCGACGGCGCGCAGGTGCTCGTCGACATGACCTACGACGCCGAGGGCCGGTACATCGTCTACGGGATCGTCGACGACCTGCGGGCCGCGCGAGAGGCGCTGGGGTCGGTGGTGCGGCGCTACCACCGGGTCATCCAGACGGGCCGCGCGTGCCTAGACCTCGCGTGCGCTGGCCGGTACGAGGTTCGCCAGCACGACCCCGCCGATGACACGCTCACGTGCAGCGTGTGCGGAGACGCGGTGGGCTACGACGTCTGGCGCCAGTGGACGCGCACGACGCCGGAGTGGGTGACCGCGGAGCAGGCGGCGGCCAAGCTCGGCGTGAGCGTGCAGGCCGTCTGGCAGCGGGCGAAGCGGCAGGGCTGGCGCAAGAAGGGCGCGGGGCGCGCGGTGCGCTACCACGCGAGCAACCTCGCGATGGAAGGGTCGGCGGCATGAGAGCAGAGCGCGAGGGTCCGCTCTTCACCGAGGGCATGTATCGGGATCGCGACGCACGCAACGGGATCCGTGACCTCGGAGCGGCGCTGTGGCGTGCGACCGTCAGCATCACCGTGGGACCCTGGTCGTCTGACCGCCTGCCGCTCAGCACGCCCGTGGAGCTCGCATGACCATCACCGACTTCCTGCTCGCCCGGATCGCCGAGGACGAGGAGGCGCTCAAGCGCGGATACGACGTGCGCGCAACGTTCGCCGCGCTGTCCCGACACACGCTGAACGAGCGTGTGCCGGGCTTCCTCTGGCGAACGCCGGAGGCTGTGGCTGCGTACATGCGCGAGATCTCGGAGCAGGCGACGGCGCTCGACGCTGCGGACCGGGAGCGACGGAAGGCTGAGTGCGAGGCGAAGCGGCGGCTCATCGAACTCGCTGCGACCTGCGACGTCCCGAGCATCGAGCTTGCGCTTGCCGAGGTCTACGTCGACCACCCGGACTACGACGAGGCGTGGCGCGTCTAACTACACGCGTGTCGTTCCCGTCCTGTACGATGTCAGGCAACAGCGGGTGCAGTGCGCCCGGAGACCGAAGTCCCGTGAGCCATAGGCCGCGGGGCTTCGTCGTACCGGGAGGCGCGATGGCTTGGCGTGTGTGCTCGCGGCCGGGCTGCGGCACGCTGCACGAGGGCACAGGCCGCTGCCCCGCCTGCCGAGCGCAGGCTGACCGAGAGCGGCGGCCCGACGGCAACCCGTACAAGACGGCCGGCCACCGCAGCTTCCGCGAGGCCGTGCTCGCGCGTGACCCGATCTGCGTGCTGTGCCTGCGAGCCCGTGCGACCGTCGCCGACCACTTCCCGATCGAGCGCCGCGACCTCGTCGCGATGGGCCTCGACCCCAACGACCCGGCGCGCGGTCGGGGGCTCTGCAAGGCCTGCCACGACCGCCACACGGCCACCTCGCACGACCTCGGCGGCTCGGGCGCGACGCTCTGACCTGCGGCGATGCTCACCGGGTCGACGTGACCCGCGAGGACCCGCAGGCCTCTGACCTGCGGAAACGCACGGGGGGTCCCCCCCCGTCCGGCCGCGCCTTCGGGACCGCCGGGGAGGGCTCCGCTCGGTCCGGAGGGTTCAGACATCTCGGCCCCCGGCCGTCAGAACGCCCCTGCTGACCGCGCAAGGCGGCCGGCGCGATGCCGCGCAAGGCGGCCGACCAGAGGTGATCGCGATGACCCGAGGAGGAGCCCGTAACCGCTCCGGCCCGCCCGCTGACGAGATGTCCGGACGCTCCGCGCGGCGCGGACTGGACCTGTCGGCGCTGCCGAACGAGGGCTACCGCGGCGAGGTGCCCCGGTTCCCGCTCTCGCGTCGCGTCGTGTACCGCTGGGAGGTCGAGGGCAAGGTCCGCCGACAGGTCGCCGACCACGAGGCGACCGACGCTGCCGCCGACCGCGAGGCCGAGCTGTGGGAGTGGGCCTGGCGCACGCCGCAGGCCGCGGCGTGGGCGCGGGAGTCCTGGCGCTGGCAGACCGTCGCGATGTGGGTGCGGACGTTCGTGATCTGCGAGAGCAGCGAGGCGACCGCGGCGGACAAGGGCACCGTGCACCGGTTCGCCGACCAGATCGGCCTGACGCCGGCCGGCCTGAAGGAGAACGGCTGGAAGATCGCCGCGGCGCAGATCGAGCCGGCGGAGGCCGGACCAGCACCGGTCGAGGTCGAGCAGACGGCGACGGTTCGTCGCCTGCGAGCCTGACGTGACCCGCGCGACCGAGGTCGCGCCCATCGACTTCCCCACGCTCGGGGACCTGGCGGACGCCTGGATCGCCCAGCACTGCCGAGTGCCGGACGGCATGGCGCTCGGCGCCCCGTTCCGCCTCTCGGACTGGCAGTTCTACTTCGTCGCGAACCACTACCGCGTGCGCGAGGGGATCGAGTTCATCGACGACCCGATGCGCATGCTGCGGTCGCAGGCGTTCGTGTACCGCCGCTCGCTGATGGTCGCGCCGCAGAAGACGGGCAAGGGTCCCATGGCGGCGTCGATCACGGCGTTCGAGGGCGCAGGGCCGGCGCTGTTCGCCGGGTGGGCGAAGCGCGGCGACGCCTACCGGTGCGAGGAGCACGGCTGCCCCTGCGGGTGGGAGTTCGCCTACGAGGCGGGCGAGCCCATGGGGATGCGGTGGCCGACACCGAAGATCCAGCTCATGGCGGCGTCCGAGGAGCAGGTCGAGAACACCTACGGGCCGCTCAAGAACATGGTCGCGATGGGCCCGATCGGCGAGCTCATGCGCGTGCACGAGGCGTCGATCAAGATCGAGCCGATCCCGGGCGCACCCGACGGCGCCGGCATGAACCGGATCACCCCGGTCACGTCGTCCGGCCTGTCCCGGCTCGGCCAGCCGATCACGTTCGCCGTGCAGGACGAGACCGGCACGTACACGAAGAGCAACCGGCTCGAGAAGCCGGCCAATGACCAGCGCCGCGGTCTCGCGGGCATGTCGGGCCGGGCGATCGAGACGACGAACGCGTGGGATCCGACGGCGAACAGCGTCGCTCAGCAGACATGGGAGTCGCCGGTCACCGACGTGTTCCGGTTCTACCGGAACCCGGACATCGAGCCGAGCCTGCGCGACGCTGACGGGAACCGGCTCTCGTACCTCGAGAAGCGGTCGCGCCGGAAGATCCACGCCTACGCCTATGCGGGTTCGCCGTGGGTCGACCTGGACGCGATCGAGGCCGAGGCGCAGGAGCTGATCCACCGCGACCCGGCGCAGGCCGAGCGGTTCTTCGGGAACCGTCTCGTGCAGGGTGCTGGCTCCTGGCTGCTGGACGGGATGTGGGCTGACGCGTATGCCGGTCGTCGATGACGTGTGGCTCCCGAACCCGCCGGACGGTACGCCCGTGTGCGGCGGCTTCGACGGGTCGGAGAACGACGACTTCACCGTGATCCGCCTCGAGACCGCCGACGGTCTGCAGTTCACCCCGCGGTACGGGCCGGACCGTCGCCCGACGATCTGGAACCCCGCCGAGTGGGGCGGCCGGACGCCGCGGAGCGAGGTCCACGCCGCGTGGGAGGAGCTCGCGCGCCGGTTCAAGATCGGCCGCGTCTACTGCGACCCGGGGTTCATGGACGAGATCTCCTGGAAGACGGAGATCGAGACCTGGGATCAGCTCTACGGGCCGAAGGTCTTCATCCCCTGGGTGATGTCGGGGTCGTCGCGCTACACCGCGGTGCACGCCGCGCTGCGCCGGTTCGAGTCCGACCTCGCGCAGGGCTCCCTCAAGCACGACGGCTGCCCGATCACGGCGACGCACGTCGGGAACGCCCGACGGATCGCGAAGCCGGGTGAGCGGTACGCGCTCGGGAAGCCCGCACAGACACAGAAGATCGACGCCGCGGTCACGTCCGTGCTCGCGCACGAGGCCGCGTGCGACGCCCGGGCCGACGGCTGGGGCAAGCAGGCCGAACCCGCCGTGTTCTACACGGCTTCGATGACGAGACGGAGGTGACGGATGGACGCGCAGGAGGCCACGACCGTCATCGCCACGCTCGCCCGCCGGATCCAGTCCCGCCGCGCTGACATCGCCCTGGCAACGTCGTACCTCCGGGGCCGCGAGGGTCGTCTCCGGTTCGCGTCCGACGAGTTCCGGGACTACTTCGAGAAGCGGTTCGCCGGCTTCTCCGACAACTGGTGCATGCCGGTGACGCAGGCGCCGGTCGAGCGCATGAAGCACCTCGGGATCCGCCTCAACGATCCGCGCGGCGCGACGGACGCCGAGCTGCAGGCCACCTGGCAGGCATCGGACGCCGACCGCGGCCTCTCTGAGGCGCTGACGATGATGACCGCCGCGAAGCGCGCGTTCGGCCTCGTCTCCCCGATGCCCGGCGCCCCGGCGCGGATCACGTTCGAGCACCCGGACTCGTCGATCGTCGCCTACGACGCCGTCACGCGGCAGCGCCGGTACGGGCTGACCGTCTGGGACGGGGACAAGGTCCAGTACGCGCAGTTCTACACCCCGACGCTCACCGTCGGAGCGCAGCGGCCCCTCGGGGTCGAGCGGCTCGACGACCGGCGCGTGGCTCCGAACCTCGACGGCTGGGTCATCGACGCTGACAGCCTCAAGGCGAACCCGCTCGGTGCCGTGCCGCTAGTCGAGTTCCGCAACCAGACGCTGCTCGACGACGACCCGTTCTCGGACATCGAGGGCGTCATGGCGATGCAGGACAGCATCAACCTGACGTGGGCCTACCAGCTCAACGGCCTCGACTACGCCTCGCTCCCCCAGCGCATCGTGTCCGGGTCGGAGTCGCCCAAGGAGCCCGTGCTCGACGACAAGGGCCAGGTCGTCGGGTACCGGCCGCTCGAGCTCGACAAGCTCATCCGGGACCGGATCGCGTTCCTGCCCGCCGGCGCGACGCCGTCAGAGTGGTCGGCGGCGAACCTCGACGCGTTCGCGAAGGTCATCGAGCAGGCGGTCGAGCACATCGCTGCCCAGACTCGGACGCCGCCGCACTACCTCATCGCGAAGATGGTCAACACCTCTGGTGAGGCGCTGACGGTCGCTGAGGCCGGGCTGGTGTCGAAGGTCATCGAGCGGACGGGCTACGCGACGCCGGCCGTCCGCGAGATCTACCGTCTCGTGGCCCTCGCGGAGGGGCAGGCTGAGAAGGCGCGCCAGATCCAGTCCGCGACGATCGTGTGGTCGAAGCCCCAGTACCGGTCCGAGGCCCAGCTAGCCGACGCGATGCTCAAGTGGCGCCAGATCGGGTTCCCGATCCAGTGGGTTGCCGAGGAGTACGGCATGGGTCCGGCGGAGGTGCAGCGGCTGCTCGAGATGATCCGGCAGGAGCAGACCGACCCGTTCCTCGAGCAGGCCGGGCAGAAGGTGGTGACCGGTGGCGCCCCCGCAGCCGACGCAGAACCTTCCGCTCTCGGCGCGTGAGTACCGCACCCAGCAGGCGCGGGCTCGCCTAGACGCACTGGCTGCCGTGCAGCGGCAGTGGCGTCGGATGACGACCGGGCCCGACTGGGATCGCCAGTTCGCGCGCATCGTCCCGACGATCGCGCAGATCATGGCGAGCGCGCAGCAGGCGGCAGCGGTGGCCGCGCTCGCCTACGTCCCCGACGTCGTCGAGGACACCGGTCTGCGGGCCAACCAGGCGGCCGACGCGTCCGAGATCATCACTCCGCTCATCGGCGTCGCGGGCGATGGACGGCCGGTCGACACGCTCGCCTACGGCGCGGTCGTGCGCGCTGGGCATGCCTACGACGGCGGAGCGACGGCCTACCAGGCACTCACCGCCGGTGGCCAGTGGCTCACCATGGCGATGGGCACGGCCCTGTCGGATACCGGTCGCGAGGCCGAGTCGCTCGCGATGGGCACCCGCCGCGTGCGGACCTACGTGCGGATGCTCGTCCCACCGTCGTGCCCGCGCTGCGCGCTCCTGGCCGGGCAGGTCTACCACACCAGCCAGGCGTTCAAGCGGCACCCGTTCTGTGACTGCCGCAACGTCCCGATGGCCGAGTCTGTCGCAGGAGATGCGACGACGGACCCTCACGGCTACTTCCAGTCTCTGACCAAGGAGCAGCAGGACAAGGTCTTCGGGCCCGGTGACGCGGAGGCGATCCGCTCGGGCGCCGACATCTACCAGGTCGTGAACGCTCACCGCGGCGTCCGTCTCGCACAGATCGGCGGCCGGAAGGTCTGGGTGACCTCCGAGGGCACCACCCGCCGCGGCTTCGCCTACCACCGGCTCGCCCAGAGCGGCGGGGTTGCGATCGACCGGACCCAGACCGCGCTGCGGATCACCCGCAACGGGCCCGAGCTGCGCACGATCGAGCGTCGCCGCGCCGCACGCCCACGCGTCATGCCGTCCACGCTCCTGCGGCTCTCCGAGAGCCGCGAGGAGTACCTCCGGCTCCTGTACGCGAACGGCTACATCCTCTGACCACCCCGGCCCGTGAGGGGCCGCGGGGCGACCTCTCGTAAGGAGAGAACCCATGGCCGACGAGGCTACGCAGGACACGGTCGACGAGGCCGTGGAGCAGGACCAGGGTGCCAACGTCGACGAGTCGACTGCCGACGACGGCACCACCGACCAGGAGGCCGCAGAGGTCGACTGGCAGGCGAAGTACGAGGCCCAGAAGAAGGTGAACCGCGACCTCGACCGCAAGGTCAAGGGCGAGGCGGGCACCCTCAACGCCAAGATCGCCGAGCTGCAGGCCAAGCTCGACGGCAAGGAGCAGGAGCACGCCGACTCGGTCAAGCAGCGCCAGGTCGAAGAGGCCGCGCTCGCGAAGGCCAACCAGCGCATCCTCAAGGCGGAGATCCGCGCCGCGGCGGCAGGCAAGCTGGCCGACCCGGCGGACGCTCTGCGCTACCTCGACCTCAGCGACTTCGAGGTCGGCCCCGACGGAGAGGTGGACGCCTCCGCCATGAACGAGGCCATCGAGGCGCTCGTGAAGTCCAAGCCGTACCTCGCCGCGCAAGGCGGCACCGGAGTCACGCCGTTCGAGACGCCCGGCGCTCATCGCAAGGAGCGCGCCGGCCAGGTCACCAAGGCCGAGCTCGACCGGATGACCGACGACGAGATCAACGCCGCACGCGCCGAGGGACGGCTGAACAGCCTCCTCGGCATCACCACCTGACCCCTGAGGAGGGCCATCATGGCCATCACCAACTTCATCCCCAAGATCTGGTCCGCCGCGCTGCTCCGCGCGCTGCGCAACCAGCTCGTGTACGCCCAGGCGGGCGTCATCAACCGCGACTACGAGGGCGACATCGCCCGCGCGGGCGACACCGTCCACATCACGTCCTTCAACGACCCGGCGGTGCGCGACTACACGCGCAACGGCACGATCACGTGGGACCTGCTCACCGACGCCGGGCAGACGCTCGTCGTGGACCAGCAGAAGTACTTCGCGTTCAAGGTCGACGACATCGACAAGCGCCAGGCACTGCCTGGCTTCGTCGACGAGACCACGACCGGCGCGTCCTACAACCTGTCGGCCGCCGCGGACACGTTCGTTGCGACGACCATCGCGGCCGGCGTGGACACGGGCAACGCGGTCGGCGCGGAGACGATCTCCACTCCGGAGGGCGCCTATGACCTGCTCGTCGAGTTCCGCACCGCGCTGGTGCACTCGAACACGCCCGGGCAGGGTCGCTACGTCGTCGTGCCGCCGGAGTTCTACGCGCTCCTGCTCAAGGACGACCGGTTCATCCGGCTCGACGCGTCGGGCACCACCGATGGGCTCCGAAACGGGCAGGTCGGCCGGGCCGCTGGCTTCGACATCGTCGAGGCGAACACGGTCCCGACGGACTCGTCGGGCGCCAGCCCGGTCTACACGATCCTCGCGGGGCACTCGATCGCGACGACGTACGCCGAGCAGATCCTCAACACCGAGGCCCTGCGCCTCGAGAACACGTTCGGTGACGGCATCCGCGGGCTGCACGTCTACGGCGCGAAGGTCCTGCGCCCGAAGAACCTCGCGTCCGCGCTCGTCACCATCTCCTGAGAGGGGCACTGACCCATGGGCATCTACAAGGCCAAGCAGGGCAAGGACGACAAGGGCAAGCCGGTCTACGGCGCGCCGTTCGCGGTCGCCGACGACGACTTCGTGAAGGCGAAGGTCGAGGCCGGCGAGTTCGTCGCGGTGAAGGGCGCCGGGCCCGCCCCGGCGACCGACGACAAGGCCGCCGGCGCCGACAAGACCGGCGCCTGACCCAGGGAGGCCACCGTGGCACGTGCACCGCTCGCGACGGTGGCCGACCTGTCGGCCTACACGACCGTCCCAAGCGACAAGGTCGACCTCGCGGACAGGCTGCTGGCCTCCGTGTCAGCAGCCGTCCGCGAGGCGGCCGAGTCGACGATCACCCGCGAGACCTCGACGATCACGCTCTGGACCGAGGCGTCACGCCGGATCGAGCTTCCCGGCGGCCCCGTTCGCTCCGTCGACTCTGTCACACTCGACGGCGCCCCGGTCACCGACTGGGTTCTGCGCGGGTCGAGCCTGTGGCGCGAGGCGCCGTGGCAGAGGTACGGCGACATGCCGCACGAGCTCGTCGTCACCTACGACCACGGCCTCGACGAGGCTCCCGAGGACGTCGTGCAGCTCGTCTGCATGCTCGTCAGCGCGGGCCTCGCCGTCGACGGCGAGTTCGGCGAGGACCGCGGCCTGGCGTCCGAGCGCATCGACGACTGGCAGCGGTCCCTGACCCAGGGCGACGCCGAGATCATCGACCCCACCGAGCTCCCCGCCCGGACGCGCGACATGCTCCGTGACCGGTTCGGCGGAGGCCGAGTGCGGGTCGTCGGGACGATCCGGTGAGCGCGGAGTCCGCGGCCCGCCGCGGCCGACGCGCTGCCGAGCGCCTCATGGCCGACACGTGCGTCGTCCGCCGCAAGCAGGCGGGCGCCGGCACCGACCCGGAGACGGGCGCCCCCGTCGACGCGTGGGTGCCGGTCTACACGGGCCAGGCCAAGCGCCAGTCCGAGGCGCAGTACGAGGTCACGCCCGACGTCGGGGAGTCCCTGCGCACGGTGCAGCGGTACCTCGCCCACTTCCCCGTCGGTGCGTTCCTCCCGAACGTGGGCGACGTCATCGAGTGGACGGCCTGCCCGCAGGACCCCGACCGCGTGGGCTCCAAGGACCGGATCGTCGGGCGGTTCAACAAGACCTACGCGACCGCGATGCGGGTCTACGTCGAGCAGGAGGTGCCGTGATGGGCGGATCTGTGCGAGGCCCGCAGTACGCGACCGGCGGCTACATCTCAGGCCCGGGCGACCCGGGGGACGACAAGATCCCCGAGCTGCTCGTCGAGCCGGGGTGCATCATCCGGGCAGACCAGGCGCGCGCCGCCTTCGGACCTCTGCTCGACGTGCTGAACCATCCCCGGGAGGAGCGCGACGATGGCTGACGGGCTGAACATCGACACCTCGCAGCTGCGCGAACTCGCTGCCGACCTCGGGCGCATCCCCGGGCGCGTCGAGCGCGACGTCGAGGCCGTCATGAAGCGCGGCGCCCAGAACATCAAGGAGGGCATGCAGGCCGCGTTCGAGGGGTCCCCCGCGTTCAAGGGCGCGGCGCGGACCGTCTCCTACGACCGCAAGGGCCTGTTCCGCTCGGTCGGGTACGAGATCGGCCCCACGATCGGCGGCGCTGGCTCGCTGGCCGGCATCGCGGTCGACGGCGGCGCGAACGGCGGCGGCGGGACCGTGGACGTCGACAGCGTCCTGGAGGCCGAGGGCCCGAACCTCGAGCGCGAGCTCGGGAACATCCTGGACGGGCTGCTGTGAGCAACCACGTCCCGCTGTACCAGGCGCTGTACGACCTGGCGCCGGCGAACGTCGCCCATCACGTCGGCGAGGCGCCCACGGACGCCGTCGCGCCGTGGCTCGTGCTGAACGTCGAGACGCCGGACTCCGAGCGGAACCTCGCGGCCGGCCACCTTGGCGGCACCCTGCGCCTGCGGGTGACGTGCGTGGCCGACGAGGTGTACCTCTGCCACTGGCTGATCGCGCGCGCCGACGAGGCGTTCCGCGGCGCCCGCGTCGCGGTCGACGGCTGGTCCACCGGCGCCCTGCGCCGTACCGGCCAGTCCGGCCCGTACAAGGCGGGGCTGACCGCGACGGACACGAACCTGCGGTACCAGGTCGCGCAGCTCTGGTACTCGCTCACCGCGTCGGCCACCGCCTGACACTCCCCCATCTCAGCCCCCAGGTGTCGCCTGCGGGGCCTGTCCGCATGCCCAGGAGGCGACCGTGCCCACCTACGTCCGCGTCAAGGACAACGACACGAAGCACGAGTTCGACGTGCGCGAGGGCGACCGACGCATCGGCGAGTCGCTGACGCTGCTCAACCGCAAGAGCTACCCGCCGTCGAACCGTCAGCGCCCGCCGAAGCACCACCTGAACCTCGCGGGCCAGTCGGCCTCGCGTGAGCCGGAGACCGCGCCCGCGGCCCCGGAAGAGGCCACTGAGAAGGAGAAGTAACCATGGCCGCAGGCACCCCTGACCTTCCGGTCACCCCGGTCGACGGCAACGTCCGCATCGACATCGTGTCCGCCATCGCGAACATCAAGGCGCCGACCCTGACCGAGCTGAACGCGACGTCGAACCTCAACGCGTCGTGCTACACGACGGCGGACTCGGCGCTGATCGGCATCGACCAGGCCACGATCAGCGTGCAGCTGCTCTGCCAGACGGTCGACCGCAACGAGCCGGGCCGCAAGACCGTCACGCTCGGGATCACCGCCGTCGACAACACGAACAACGCCGACGTGGACGAGGACTCGAACGCGTTCGCGGAGCTCGTGCTCGAGGGCGACGTCTTCTACTACGTCGAGCGCCGCAACAAGGCGTGGGACGCGCCCTACGCGGCCGACGACGAGGTCTACATCGTCAAGTTCAAGGCCGGGCAGAAGACGTACCTGCAGCCCGAGGCGAACAGCTACTCGCGCGCGGCCTTCAACACGTTCGTCCAGGACTTCGCCGGCCCCGTGAAGGTCGTCGCCGGGTCCTGACCCAGACCCCCCGCGGCCCGCTCTGACGGCGGGCGGGCCGCGGGCCCCATCCCTTCGCCGTCGCCCAGCCGTCACGCCGTCAGGAGAACCCATGTCGCTGAACATCAAGCGCGCCCGCACGACCGTCGCCTTCTACCCGGACATGGCGATCGCCTCCGAGGTCGAGGCCGCGCAGAAGGACCTCGACGCCGCGCGGGCCGCGCTCGAGGAGGCGACCAACGCCTCGAAGACCCTCGCGTCGACCAAGGTCACCGCCGCGAAGAAGGCGGTCGAGATCGCCGAGGCCGCCTACGACAAGATCCGCGACGCCGCGGCGAGCACCGTTCTGGACGTCACGCTCGAGGCCCTGTCCCGTAAGCGCTTCGCGGAGGCCGAGGAGAACCACCCGCCGCGCGAGGACGACGAGGACGACGCGTCGCTGCGGGTCAACATCGACACGTTCCTCGCCGAGGTGCTCCCCGAGTCCGTCGTCGAGGTCAAGGAGCGCGCGACGGGCGAGCGGATCGCGGTCACCGCGGACGAGTGGCGCGAGGTCTGCGACGAGATCTCCGACGGCCAGTACCAGCTCCTGCTGCTGACGGTCTGCGGGCTGAACCGCGGGACCGCGCGCCACCCTTTCTGACCGGCCGCCTGGCGAACGACCCGGGCCTGCGCGACGAGGTCCGCCTCGCGCGCACGCTCGGGATCTCGTACAAGCGGCTGCGCGGCTGGGAGCCGACCACGACGTACGAGTACGACGACGCTGGGCGGCTCGTCAGCTCACGCCCCGAGACCGAGTGGGACGCGACGGAGGTCGCGTGGATGCAGGCCCTCGGCGACTACGAGGCCACCCTGTGCGAGCACTGCGGGCTCCCCCGCGACGTGTGCCACGCCCGCGACATGGAGAACCGCGTCAAGGTCGGTGCGCCGTCGCGCTGCCACGTGACGACCGCGCTCCTGCGGGCCCAGGACGGGCGCGCGCGAAGCAACGAGGCGATCGCGAAGAAGGCCGGCGGCGCGACGAACGCCGGCGCCTACGACCGCGCGCTCTCCTGGGGCTTCACGATCCTCGAGCCGACCTAGCCGTCAACGTCGACGCAGAGCTTCCCGGACGGCGCCTGATCGAACGGGCCAACGCCCGAGAGCGTGCAGTAGAACTCATCGACCTGCCGGTCATGCGCGCGAGCGTCGGCCACGCGCATGCCGATGAGGATCGCCGCCACAGCAAGGACCAGGACGCCTCCGACGACGGCGAGCCAGATGAGTCCCGTGGGCTTCTCCCACTTCCGTGCGCCACCAGCGTCTTCGAGTGCTGCCTCCCGCGATCGCATCCGCCCATTCAACAGCACAGCGACCTTCCATCGGGGGTGAATCGGCGTGGCCAACCGCACCATCCGAATCGAGATCGACGCCGAGATCGGCGGCCTCCAGGCCCGACTGCGTGCCGCCGGACAGTCGGTTCGATCGTTCACCGCGAACGCGGTCGACAACATGCACCGCCACAGCGCGGCGATCAACGACCTGTCGAAGTCTGCTGGGCTCATGGGCGCCGGGCTGGTCGCGTCGGCTGCCATAGCCGTCAAGGCGTTCGCCGACTGGGACGACAAGATGGCCCAGGTCAAGTCGCTGACCCACGCCGGAGTCAGTGACATGAACCAGCTCCGCGAAGCGACGATGGGCTTCGCCAAGGACTTCGGGGTCTCGGCCTCGCAGGCAGCGGACGCCGAGATCGAGCTGGTCAAGGCCGGCGTCTCGGTCAAGGACATGATGGGCGGCGCCCTCAAGGGCGCTCTGACGCTGGCCAGCGCCGGGCAGCTCGACGTCGCCGACGCGACGAGCATCGCGGCGAGCGCGATGACGCAGTTCGGCCTCGCCGGCACGGACGTCACGCACATCGCGGACCTCCTGGCCGCGGGCGCCGACAAGGCGCTCGGCTCGGTCGGCGACCTCGGCCAGGGCCTCAAGTACGTGGGCCCCGTGGCGGCCGGGCTGAACATCAGCATCGAGCAGACCGTCGGCGTGCTGTCCGAGCTCGCGCAGAACGGCATCCTCGCCGACCAGGCCGGCACGAGCCTTCGCGGCATGATCCAGTCGCTGACGTCGCCGTCGTCGATCGCCGCGAAGACCATGGCGAAGTACGGCATCGAGGTCTACAACACGCAGGGCGCGTTCGTCGGGCTCGACGGCGTAGCCGAGCAGCTCAAGACCAAGCTGGGGACCCTCGACCAGGCGACCCGTCAGCAGGCGCTCGGCCAGATCTTCGGCAACGAGCAGATCACGACGGCGACCGTCCTCATGAAGGGCGGCGCCGCGGAGGTCGACAAGTGGACGAACTCCGTCAACGACCAAGGGTTCGCGGCTGAGCAGGCCGGCGGCAAGATGAACTCGCTCAAGGGCGACCTTCAGCGTCTCAAGGCGACCCTCGACAACGAACTCGTCTCGACCGGGTCGAACGCTGGCGGCCCGCTCCGTGGCCTGGTGCAGAGCGTCACCGCCGTCATCACGAAGCTCGACGAGGTTCCGGACAGTGCGAAGAACGCTGCCGTCTCTCTCGCTGGCAGTGGCGGGCTCGCTCTCGTCGGGGTGGCCGGACTCGGGAAGCTCGGCACAGCCCTCGGTCAGGCGCGAGCCTCGGTGCAGGCGCTCGGCGTCTCGGCTAAGGCGGCCGGGCTCGCTGTCGGAGCGATCGGCGGTCTGCTCACCGTGGGGGCGCTCGGCTTCGAGGCATGGGCGAAGAACGCCGCCCAAGCGCAGCAGCGCACCGAGGACTTCAAGTCGACTCTCGACGACATGGGCCACACGACCGACGACACGGTCCGGCAGATCAACGACACCCTGTCGACCCTGAACTTCCACCGGTCGTTCGGCGAGTTCATCACGGGGTCCGACTCTATCGGCGTGATCGAGACCGCAAAGCGGATCGGCCTGTCGACCGAGGATCTTACGAACTACATCCTCGGTCAGGCCGACGCGGTTGACCGGGTGAAGAAGGCCGTCGAGGCCTACGACGGGATCTCCCCGACGGACAAACTGTTCGACCCGAAGATCCAGGAGAAGGCCGACAAGCTCACCGGCAAGCTCGACGATCAGGCGAAGAGCCTCACCAAGGCGCAGAAGGAGGCCGCGCTCGCCGCCGAGGCAAACCAGGAGCTCGGCGTCTCCGCTGATGACGCGTCGGCCGGCACGGATGCCGCCGCCACGGCGACCGCGGACTACACGTCGAAGATCCAGCAGGCGCAGCAGGCTCAGGAGCAGGCATCGGATGAGCTGCTGAAGTGGGCTCAGGGTGTCGGCCAGTCGGGTAACGCGGTGCTCGACCTGTCGAAGAACGTCGACACGGCGAAGCTCTCGTTCCAGGGGTGGATCAAGCAGCTCCAGGACCAGGCGCTGGCCGCCGCGCAGTGGGACGCCAACCTGCGCCGGATCGCGGAGAAGGGCGGATCGCAGGCGCTGCTGGACAGCCTGTCGAAGCTGAACCCGGAGGAGGCCGGCGCGCGCGTCAAGCAGCTCGCCGAGGGCTCGACGAAAGACATCGACAAGCTCAACGCGGCCTACGACTCCGCGCAGCAGCACGCCCAGGGGCTGCAGGACTACCTCACGCAGAAGTTCGGGCCGAAGCCGGCACCGATCATACTGTCCGTCGACACGACGCACGCGCAGGCCGCGCTCGCGTCGATCGTGCAGGCTGCCGACCACACGACGGCGAAGCTCACGATCGACGGCGACGACGGTCCGGTCAGGCAGACGCTCAAGGGCGCGAAGGCGAGCATCAACGACGCCGCCGGCACGATCACGATCAAGGCGAACGACGGCCGGGCCGTCGAGACCCTGCACTCGTACAAGACGACGGTCGACCAGACGACCGGTCACGTGATCGTGTCCGGCACGGACGCCTCCGGGCGCCAGGTCGTCGCGGAGTTCACCTCGTGGGCGGACAAACAGGGCGCGGCGATCCGGGTCACCGCGGACACGTCGGCGTTCAACAACGCGATGCGTCAGCTGTACGTCCCGACGGTCTCGGTCGGCGTCCTGGCGCCCGGGAAGGCCGACGGCGGACCCATCAGCGGGGGCACACCCGGGAAGGACTCCGTCCCGGCGCTCCTCATGCCGGGCGAGCACGTCCTGACGACGTCCGACGTCGACAAGATGGGCGGCCAGAGCGCGGTCTACCGGATGCGCAGCATGGCCCAGGCGGGCCTCCTGCGGTTCGCGAAGGGCGGCGCCGTCCCGAAGACCTGGCACGGGAAGTCGCTCGAGTACTGGCAGGGCAAGTACGCGACGGGGACCGACTACCTCCAGCTCAAGCAGGCGATCTCGAACGACAAGGCGAGCCTGCGGGAGAAGGAGAAGTACAAGGACAAGGACGGCCACGAGCACCAGCGGTACGTGCTGCGCGGCATCGACCGCCGGGTCGCGAACTCGCAGCTGCACGACGACCAGAAGGCCCTCTCCGACGCGAACACCGCGCGGGCGTTCGTGAAGAAGTACGGGTCGTTCGCGTCCGCGATCAAGGCGCGTGACGCGGCGAAGGTCACGGGCCGGGAGTCCAAGGCCGAGTCGAAGGCACAGTCCGCCGTCGACCGGGCGAACGCCCGTGTCGACCGGCTGCAGGAGCTCTCGGACAGCGCGAAGAGCACGATCACCGGGTCGTTCGACCTCGCGTCCTCCTACCAGGGGGACACGACCGACGCCTACGGGTACACGGTCAAGGGGAAGGGCTTCACGAAGGCCGGGATCCTGGCCGCCGCGAAGAGCCAGGCCACGACGGCGAAGGACTTCGCGTCGGGGCTCTCGAAGCTGCAGGGGAAGCTCGGCACGAGCGGCGCGGCGCAGGCGATCATCGAGCAGGCGCTGAGCATCTTCGGCTCCGACCCCGCCCAGGGGCTGGAGTTCGTCAAGGCCCTGAACTCGATGAGCACGAAGGAGCTGTCGTCGCTCAAGTCGTCGTACAACACGATCGCCGCCGCGGGGAAGAGCTCGGGTCAGTCGCTGACGGCCGCGGACACGACCGGGGGGCTGTCGGCGGCCGAGAAGTCGGCGGACGACCTGTCTGACGCGCTCGACACCCTCACGACGAAGGTCGGCAAGGCCGGGGACAACCTGACGGACGCCCTGCTCAAGCCGTTCGGGCTCAAGCTCGACAAGAAGGGCAACATCGTCAAGCGCGCCGCCGGCGGCTGGGTCGATGGCCCCGGCACCTCGACGTCGGACTCGGTCCACCTGGCCGCGTCGAAGGGCGAGTTCGTCGTCAACGCGGTCGCCGCGAAGGCGAACGCCGGTCTGCTCGAGTGGATCAACTCGCGCGGGGCGACGACGGTCCTGCCGACCTACAACGCGCCGACCGTAGCGACGACGACCAGCGCCCACCTCGAGGCGATGGTCGCGGCTGCGGTGGAATCCGGGCTCGCCCAGGCGAGCATCAGCATCCGGTCGACCGTCGGCCTCTCCGAGCGTGACCAGGCGCAGATCGTCGTGACCGGCGGGAACCGGCTTCGCCGCGACGGGAGGACCGCATGAGCGGAACGTGGGCGCGGCTCGGGCCGCTCGGGAACCTCCTCGAGCTGCCGGACGTGCAGGCGGGACGGGAGACGGAGCACGCGCGCGCCGTCTCCACGTTCCCGACCCTCGGCGGCCGGGTCCGGGTGCAGTACGGGCCCCGCGCCCCGCGCACCTGGACGACGTCGAACACCTGGCTGACGCCGGACCAGGCCGCCTACCTGACGGCGTGCGCGCAGGGCGCCGTCGCCGGCGACCTGTACCTCTACACGCAGGACGCCGCGCGGACGAACTTGCTCAGGCCGCACCTGGCCGCGCCCGGGTCGGCCGGGGACACGGCGCTCGGCGACGTCTCGGCGTCGTCGGTCACCGTGCCCGGTATCGGGCCGATGCGCGGGGTCGCCTCGGCGGCGGCGGCCGGCGCGTGGTCGGAGACGATCCCGGTCCTGCCGGGTGTGGCGTACACGCTCTCGTGCTGGGCCGCGGCTGCGGCCTCGATGTCGGCGGGGACGACGGTGCTGCAGTGGCAGACCGTGAACGCCGCGGGCGTGTACCTCGCGCAGGGCGGTGTCGCGACGTCGGCGGCCGGGGCGGTGGCGCGCGCCGTCACGACGTTCACGCCGGGGGCCATCGCGGTCGGTGTGCAGCTCCGCGTCGCGGCCGGTGCGGGGCGCACCATCAGCGCGCTCCGGCTCACCGAGGGCCCGCCGCCGGACGCCTCGTGGGTGCAGGGCGTCGGGGCCGGGCAGGTCGCGGTCGACGACCCCGGCATCACCCTGCAGGCCATCTGGGACGACCAGATCCGCAGCGACTACTCGTGGACGATCCGGGAGGTTGGCTGATGGCAGGTGGTGTTACGTACCCGCGCTCGAAGGTCACGCTCGACCTGGGCGACGGGACGCCGGTCGTCGTCGACGCGTCGTCGTGGTCGGTGCAGCGCGCGCTGTCGGGGTCGAACATCCCGGGTCAGGTCCGGGCGGCGTCGGGCGTGGGCACGACGGACGGCTCGGTGTCGTTCGCGGTCGACGACAACCGCACGCCGTGGCAGGCCGGACCGTTCCTCCCGGGCGGGAAGGCCGCGATCGACGCCGCGGCCGACGCGGGGCTCGCCCTGTCCCCGATCGCGCGGCTGCTCGTGAGCAAACTCGGGCTGCCGGGCGCCCTCACCCCGGAGCGGAACGCGACCCTGACCGAGAACCTCGGCGCGCTCCGGGGGAACGTCACGCTACCCGTGACGCTGGCGACGACGTCGTACTTCGGGGACGTTGCCGCCACGGACGCCGCATGGCCGATCGTCCAAGCGGCAGCCCTCGGCGGCTACCACGTCGACCCCTCTCCGGTCGCGTCATGCGTGGCGGCACTGTCGTTGCGAGGTTCCTACGCGGCCGAGGTCGGGTCCACCTACGGGGTCGTGTCCGCTGGCCGCTGGGGCACTGCCGCCGACGGGTGCGTGATCCCACTGTCTGCCACCAGCGTTTGGGTCTCGACAACGCAGCCCGTCGACAGCCCGCTGTACGTCACGCAGGCGATCTCGCCGCTCACGTCCACGAACTGGGCGGACTTCATCCTGCAGGGCGAGCTCGGGACCATCACCGTCTCGGGCACCGGCACCACGCTGACGGTGTCCGCCAGGTTGAACAGCCTCCCCATCACGAACGTCGGGGGGACCGGCTCGGTCACCGTCCCCGCGGGGGCGGCGCGGGTTCAGACGCAGGTGCTCTGGACCAGCACCCAGATCCAGGTCCGTGTGCGCTTCGACGGCGGTGCGTGGTCGTCATACGTCACGGTGACGACGGGCGTCACCTTCTCCATCGCTCCGGTCACCATGATCCGGACGTCCCTGCCGGGGATGCAGCTCCACACCGCCGATGACCCGGCGATCTGGTCCGCACGGACAGCCATCGTCCCGGCGACGGGCTCAGTCCTGTCGGCCGTCCTTCCTGGTACTCCCCAGTCCTCCTGGTCCTTGATCGGTGACGTCGCGGAGTCCGTCTTCGGGGCGGCGTGGATCGACGAGGCTGGCGTCCTGCGGTTCGTCACGAAGGAGTCGCTGCGCGGCATGGTCGCGCGCGGCGCCGACATCATCGCGGACACCGACCTGGCGGACCTGCCAGCCGACATCGGACTCGACGACGTCGCTGACCGGGTCCAGGTGTCCTACCAACCGCCGGACCTGCAGACGTCGACGACGGGCAGCATCACCGTGTGGGAGGCCACCGACGCCGTGCAGGTCGGCGCCGGCAAGACCGTCACGATCTACGCGGACCTCGACGGCGCGGCGGACCAGCTCGCGCCGTGGCTGCCCGTCTGGACGACCTCCCCGCCCGCCGCACAGCAGTCCCGGTGGGCTGCGGCGACCTCGCGCGACGGCGGCGGCACCCAGCCCGCGGACACCGCCCTCGCCGTGTCCGCCACGCTCGTGTCCCCGAACCGGGTCAGGATCCGGATCACCAACACGACCTCGTCGACCCTGTGGACGGTCGACGGCAACGGGAACCCGACCCTGACCTTGCGCGCGAACGTCTACGCGACGGCCGGCGAGGCGATCACCATCTCCGCAGGGGCGCCCGCCGACACGGCGGTGAATCCGCTGTCCGTGGACCTCGGATCGTGGGTCCAGGACGCCGACGTGGCGCAGGGGCTGCTGGCGTGGCTCGCCGCCATGACCTCGCAGCCCCTACCGACGCTGTCCGACGTCGACATCGTGCCTGACCCCACGATCCGCCAGGGCGACGTCCGCGTCCTGCGCGACCCGCACCACACCGGCCTCGTGTCGAAGGTGCTCGTCACCGGGGTGAACACGAGCTACTCGTCGACCGACCTGCTGAACCAGAGCCTCACGCTCGTCGTCCTCGGGGTCCTGAACTGGGACGTCGCGCGCTGGCTCACGCCGGCCCGGACGAACACGCAGGCCGCCGGGCTCGCGACCGCCGCGCTCGGCGCAGCCACCACCAACTCCCAGGCCGCTGCCTGGTTCGCGAAGGGAGCGATCGCATGAGCGCCTTGCCCACCACCGCCAAGGCCCCGACGCCACTGTCCGACTCGGGGCCGGTCGCCGACGCGGCCGGGCGGGCGTCGTGGGTCCAGGACTCCATCGACACCGCAGCGTTCATCGCCGCGATGTCGCCCACCTCGGCGACCCTCTACGACACCGGCTGGCTCGCTCCGACGCTGGCCGTCGGGAGCGGGTCCAGCGGGTTCGGATTCATCCGCCGAGGCGGCCATGTGGGCGGCCGGGGAGCCGTCGCGCCAGCCACCAACTGGGGCGCGGCCGGGAGCCTCAACACGATCGTCGCAGCGGGCGGCCTACCGGTCGACCAGCGGCCTGCCTTCGCCCAGGCGTTCATCGCCCCCGGCAACGCCCCGTCGACTGGCTGCTGGTTCCGGGTCGCGATCGGGGCCGACGGGAGCATCTCCGTCCGGTGTTCGGTCGCCAACAGCACCGAGCAGGTCTGGTTCTCGGGCATCGGGTACGACGTCTGATGGGCACCGCGAACCCCGCGCTCCTGCGCCTACGCCAGCAGCTCGCCAGCCTCGACACCACGGGCACGACGCAGACCGACGTGCTCGTCGGGCTCGCGTCCGTCGTCGTCGACCTTGCCGCCGTCGTCTCAACGCTCGTCCCCGTGACGGTCCCGAGCGAGTCTGACGAGCCGGGCGAGGGCGGCGAGGTCGCTGACACACCAGCGGAGACCACGGAACCAGACCCGGACCCGACCGGGGGAGGTGACCCCGCATGACGAGCATCGCGTACCGCGCCGGCCGCTTCGGCTCGCGCATCTGGCGCGGCATCCAAGAACCCCGGATCGTGACCCTGATCCAGACCGGCATCTACCTGCTGACGCTCGCCGTCGGGGTCGACGCGCTCCTCGACCCGCCCGGGTCCGTGCGCGGCGCGATCGGGCCCGTCCTGACGACGTGCTGGGCGGTGTTCCTCGTGCTCGGCGGCGCGCTCGGGGCTGTCGCCGCGCCGCCGGGTGTCTGGTGGCTCGAGCGGGTCGGGGTCATGGCGTGCATGTCCGGCCTGCTGATCTACGGGGCCGTGCTCGTCGCCCTGCACGTCACCAGCCCCGACGGCAACCGGCTCCCGCTCGCCGGCGTCACCCTCATCGCGACTATGTCCTTCCTAGTCCGGTGGTTCCGAATCCGCCGCTACGCCTACGACCCCGAGGCCCTGTCCACGCGCGACTGAACGGAGTCCGACGTGGACAAGCTGCAACCTTGGATCGCGGTCCTGACGGCGCTGTCGGCCGGCGCGGTGCTGCAGGAGCTCGTGCGCGGGCTCGTGAAGTGGATCGGCGGAGCGGCCGGGCGCGAGCGTGGCCGCAACGCCGACCTCGTCACCCAGCGTGACGACGCCTACGCGCGCGCCGCCGCGGCGGAGAAGGCCGCCGACGAGGCCGACGCCCGCGCGGACGCCGAGGCCCGCAAGCGGCGCCTCCTCGAGGAGTACGCGTCCTCGCTGCGCCGCGACTGCATGGACCACGGCGTCCGGCCCGACGAGCTGCGCCCCTGGCCGACCTACTGACCTGACCCACCCCACCAACACCCCGAGCCGCCCGGCGTCGGGGCCCTTCGCATGCCCAGGAGGTACCCCGTGGCTTCCGTCACGCAGAACGGCTTCAAGCGGCTCGCCCGCAAGGACGAGTCGAAGCTCGTCTACATCAAGGGCGGGTCGCTCCGCACGCAGGTGCTCAAGGGCGACGTCGCTACCGTGCTCGGCTGGTTCGTGCGCGAGTTCAACGCGACCGTCGAGAAGATCGACCTGACCCTGTTCGGGTGGCGGTCCATCGAGACCAACCTGACCGTCGGCGGCTCGTCCGACAGCAACCACGTCTCGGGGACCGCGCTCGACATCAACGGCGCCCGCCACCCCTGGGAGCAGCGCGTCGGCAAGACCCTCGCATCCGGGTTCTCCGCCACCCAGGTCGCCCGGATCCGGCTCCTGCAGCACGCGTGCTCCGGCGTCGTCCACTGGGGCGGCGACTACAACCCCCGGTTCCGGGACTGGATGCACTTCGACGTCCGCGCCTCGAGCTCGCAGCTCAAGGCCGCCGCGAAGAAGCTCCGCGGCGGCACCGTGCGCACCACGGCCGCCGTGAACGTCCGGATGGGCGCGTCCACGACATCCAAGGTCGACCGGGTCATCCCCAAGGGCTTCCGCTTCAACTACAACGACGTCGTCTGCCGGGGCGGGCGGCTGTGGCTGCACACCACGGCCGGGCACTACGTCGCCGCCGAGTTCACCACCTTCTGAGAGAGGAACCCCTCGTGAACCTGATCCCCGACCGGATCCAGCCGGTCCTCAAGTCCTGGGTCGCCGGGCTCGGCGCGATCGCGACCGCGCTCATCGCCCTCGCCCCCGGCCTGCCCACCCAGTGGCAGATCCCCCTCGCAAGCGTCGTCGCCGCCGCGACATGGGTCGCGACCTACGCCGTGCCCAACCTGCAGCGGTTCATCGACCAGGACGAGTACGAGGGCTCCCCGCCCGACGCCGTCCCCGCGCCCGTGCCCGACGCGAGCCCCGACGTCGTCGTGACCCCGGCCGACCCCGGCCAGCCCGCCGCCGGCGTCCCGCCCTCCGACACCTCGGACGCGGCCACCGAGTCCGACGGCGCCAACCCGGCGCCCGACGACGACGGCGCGGCGCTCGGATGACCGAGCCCCGAGACGGCTACCTCCCCCAGGTCGTGCAGCAGCACACCCACCGTTGCGCCGCCTGCGGGAAGCCGTGGCCCGACCCGCTCTCCGCGCTCTACTGCGAGCGCACCGACGACGCCGACGACGGCTAGCGAGATCGTCACCCCCTCCGCAGGCGTCGTCGACGTCCGCTGAGCCCGCACGCGACAGCGCCCCCGCTCGCCTCTTTCGAGGCGGGCGGGGGCGTCTTGTCGTTGGTCAGGCGATGCCGCGAGCGGCCCGGCTCTGGGCGCCGCCCTGTGTCCAGCTGCGCGGCAACCTCCCTGGCCGGTGCTCGCCGGCGGGCTTCCCGTGACGGCGGTACCAGTTCCGGTAGCACTGGACGGTCTTGTCGATGCCGTAGTGGTTGAGCACGTACTCGCGCGTCTCCGTAGCGCCCATCCTCAGGTCGACCATCAGGTGCCACAGCACCTCGTCAGACGGGGTCTCTCGCGCTGCCATAGTGCGAGCCTAGTAAGCAACACCGACAGACCGCCGCGGGCCCGTGTCGCACCCGCGCGCGACGATGTCCCCGTGTCCGTCCCGCCGTCGTTCGTCTCCCCCGGCTGGTCCGCGGGCGAGAGCTACCAGACCGTCCTGAACGAGCTCCCGATCCCGCCCTACGCGGCGCAGCACGAGATCCCCAGCGTGAAGGTGCGCGCCCGAGTCGTTTGGTCCGACGACGGCGAGGAGATGATCGACGGCACGTCCGACGCCTACGCGGGCCGTGCCGTCCTCGTGCACACCCACGATCTCCGGCTCTACGTCCGGTCCGTCTGGCTCGACGCCGACGACGTGGAGCGGGTGAAGTAGCCAGCGCGTCCACGTGTTGACCAGGCCGATGTTCATGCCGGTCAGCGTCGCCCGATGGCCATTTCGTGTTGACTCGACCCGTTGACACGTTGACACGTTCCCCTCGCGCAACGCTCTGACCTGCAGCGGAACCGGTGCCCCCGGTGGGACTCGAACCCACACTGCGTCGGGTTTAAGCCGACTGCCTCTGCCGGTTGGGCTACGGGGGCGCGCTCGCGCGCACGGCGAGCGTACGTCGTCGGGCGCGGGGCGACGACGCGGTCCGGGCCTCGGCGCGGCCCGGAACGGCGACGCCCCGGGGACGACGACGGGGACGGACCCCGGAGGGCCCGTCCCCGTCGTGCGCGCTCAGGAGCGCACGATCACTTCGCGTCGGCGGCGGCCGACGTCGCGACCTGCTTGAGCGGCTCGTCGGTCTTGCGGGGAGCCGGGGCCGCGGCGCGGAACGCGGCACGCGGGTCCTGGACGGCACCCAGCGCGACGGTCTCGCGGCCGTAGACCGCCTGGCCGACCCAGCCGTTGAAGATGTGGAGCTTGCGGTTCCACGTCGGCATCGCGAGCACGTGGTAGCCGCGGTGCATCGCCCACGCGAGCGGGCCCCGGAGCTTGAACTTGCCGAACAGCTCCGCGACGCCCTTGTAGAGGCCCAGCGAGGCGACGGTGCCGATGTTCTTGTGCGAGTACTCCTTGGTGGGCTCGCCCTTGAGGCTCGAGACCAGGTTCTCGGCGAGCTGCACGCCCTCACGGATCGCGTGCTGCGCGTTCGGCGGGCAGAACTTGCCCGGGTTCAGCACGTCCGGCACCGCGGCGCAGTCGCCCGCGCCCCACGCACCGGGGACGATCGTGCCGTCCTCCTGCGCGACCTGGAGCGTCGCGAGGACCTGCAGGCGGCCCATCTTGTCGAGCGGGAGGTCCGAGTCGGCGAGGACCGGGTTGGAC
>Ga0182740_1000519_pt1 | contig 41590 bp, 32 predicted proteins | sample eDN5th37CKraftBY_FD_128872 | JGI IMG/M metagenome (GOLD analysis project Ga0182740, IMG submission 128872) | Enriched backyard soil microbial communities from Emeryville, California, USA - eDNA 5th pass 37_C Kraft BY (version 2) (version 2) | ecosystem: Environmental > Terrestrial > Soil >...
CAGTTCCAGCACCAGGCGGATGTTGTCGGCCACGCTGAGCTTGCGGAATACCGACGGCTCCTGCGGCAGGTAGCCGACGCCGAGTTTGGCGCGGGCGTACATCGGCTCACTGGTGATGTCGCGGCCATCCAGCACGATGCGGCCGGCGTCGCTCTCGACCAGCCCGACGATCATGTAGAAGCAGGTGGTCTTGCCGGCGCCATTGGGGCCGAGCAGGCCGACCACCTCGCCGGCATCGAGGGTCAGGCCGAAGCTCTTGACCACCTCGCGGTTCTTGTAGCGCTTGCGCAGGCCTTCGGCGACGAGCATTACTTCTTGTCTCCCTGCGTGGCCGGGGCCTTGTTCTTGGGCTGGATCACGGTGCGCACGCGGGTGCCGTCGCCGCCGCTCTGCATGTCGCCGCTGCGGGTGTTGTAGACCATGCGCTGGCCGCTGTTGGAGCCGCGCTCGGACTCGACGTTGTAGTTGCCGGTGAGCACGATCACCTCGCTGTTTACGTTGTAGTCGAGGCTGTCGGCGCGGGCGTTCATCCAGGTGCCGTCGTCCATCTGCTGCTTGAGCGTGGCCTGCTTGCCGGTCAGAAGCACCCGCTCGGTTTCGCCGTTCTTCTGGATCACGTCGGCAGTGTCGGCGTGGATTTCCATCGTGCCCTGGACGATGACCACGTTGCCGCTGAAACGGCAACGGCCGTCATCGGAGAAGTTGCAGTCGCTGTTGGTCGAGTCGATGGTCATCGGTTGGTTGCGGTCCGAGGCCTTGCCCCATGCCAGCGCGGGCACCAGCAGGGCGGCGAGCAGGGCGGGCAGCGCAAACCTAGCGTGCGGCATTGGGTTCATAGCGGGTCTTGACCTGGGAAAGGAGGGAATACTGCCGGGTTTTCAGGTTGGCCCGGAAACCGGTGCCGGTCTGCTGCAGGCCGGGGCGGGTCATGGTCACGCGCGCGCTGGTGCGGGCCAGGTCGCGTTCGGGGAACACGTCCAGCCTGCTGGTGCGGAAGGTGGTGGGTGGGGTCTTGCCGTCCCGCGGGCTGTCGCCGGCGACGTTGCCGCGCAGGCGCAGCTGCTCGCCCTTGGCGCTGACCCAGCCGGTATCGGCGCGCAGTTGCCAGTGCTGGCCCTCGGCGTCGGGCATCAGGAACAGCGGCCGGGTGATGGTCGAGGTCTGGTCGGCGCGGTTGCGCTCCATCGCCGGCGCGCGCAGGGTGGTCGACTCCTTGCCGTCCTTGCCCAGCACGACGATCTCGAAATCGCCCAGCACGAAGTCGGTGCGGCTTTCGACGACGCTGGCCGGCGTGGCGGCGGCGCGATGGCGCCATGCCGACCAGCCGCTGGCCAGCGCGGCCAGCAGCAGGCCGAAGCCGAGCAGGATGCGCCAGTTCATCGGGCGAACCCCGCCACGGCCGCGTCGAGCTTGCCCTGCGCGGCCAGCAGCACGTCGCACAGCTCGCGCGCGGCGCCGCGGCCGCCTTCGGCGCGGGTCCGCCAGTGCACGCGTTCGGCGACCAGCGGGTGGGCGTTGGCCGGCGCCACCGCCAGCCCGACCGCGCACAGCGGGGCGAAGTCCGGCAGGTCATCGCCCATGAAGGCCACCTGTTCCAGCCCGATGCCATGCTGCGCACACAGGGCGCGCACGCTGGCCAGCTTGTCGCCCACGGCGATCTGGGTATCGATGCCGAGGTCGGCGCCGCGCCGCTGCGCCGACAGGCTGTTGCGCGCGGTGATCAGCACCGGGTGGATGCCGTGCTTCTGCAGCAGCTTCAGGCCCAGCCCGTCCTGCACGTAGAACGCCTTGCTCTCGTTGCCTGCATGGTCGTAGTACAGGCGGCCGTCGGTCAGGGTCCCGTCCACGTCGAAGCAGGCCAGCCGGATGCCGCCGGCGACGGCATGCAGTTCGGCGGGAAAGTGGGCGAGGGGAGACCAGGGCATCAGGCGATCCGTTGCGGTGGGGGCGGGCCGGGTGGCCCGGTACGTCGGTGTGCGGGCTTTTAAACCACTTTTGCCCGCAACAAGTCATGAATGTTCAGGGCACCGACCGCACGGCCGTCGCCATCGACCACGATCAGGCCGTTGATCTGGTGTTTTTCCAGCAGCCGCGCGGCTTCCACCGCCAACTGGTCGGCGCCGATGGTGCGCGGGTTGCGGGTCATCACTTCGGCGATGCCGGCGCTGCGCACGTCAATGTCGGTGTCCAACGCGCGGCGCAGGTCGCCGTCGGTGAACAGGCCGACCAGCCTGTCCCCGGCATCGACCACGGCGGTCATGCCCAGGCGCTTGCGGCTCATTTCCATCAGGGCGGTGCTGAGGCTGGCGTCCTCGCGCACGCGCGGCAGGTCGTCGCCGCTGTGCATCACGTCGGTGATGTGCAGCAGCAGGCGGCGGCCGAGGCTGCCGGCCGGGTGCGAGCGGGCGAAGTCGTCGGCGGTGAAGCCGCGCGCGTCCAACAGCGCCACCGCCAGCGCGTCGCCCATCGCCAGCGAGGCGGTGGTGCTGGAGGTCGGGGCCAGCGCCAGCGGGCAGGCCTCGTGGTCCACATTCACGTCCAGGTGCACGTCGGCGGCGCGGGCCAGGCTGGACTGCGGCTTGCCGGTCATCGCGATCAGCGGATTGCCCTGGCGCTTGAGCACCGGCAGCAGCATCAGCACCTCGTCCGACTCGCCGGAATAGGACAGCGCCAGCACCACGTCGTCCTCGGTGATCATGCCCAGGTCGCCGTGGCCGGCCTCGCCCGGGTGCACGTAGAACGCCGGGGTGCCGGTGGAGGCCAGGGTGGCGGCGATCTTGCGCGCTATATGGCCGGACTTGCCCATGCCGGTGGCGACCACGCGCCCGCGCGAGCCCAGCACCAGCCGGCAGGCAGCGGTGAATTCGGCACCGATGCGGTTGCCGACCCGTTCCAGCTCGGCGCGCTCGATCTCGAACACGCGGCGGCCGCTGGTGGCCAGCTCGGCATCGTCCAGCGTGTCCGGGGAAACAGGGGAAGCAACCATGCGGGCGCCGCTCGAAGGGTAGAATGGACGTTCATTTTATTAGGAAAGCGCCTTGGACGCCGAGACCATCCAGAACCTGATCGAAGCCGGCCTGCCCGGCGCCCGCGCCGAGGTGTGGGGCGAGGACGGCGTGCACTTCGAGGCCACCGTGGTCTGCGAGGCCTTCGCCGGCAAGCTGCCGCTGGCCCGCCACCGCATGGTCTATGCCACGCTGGGCGAACTGATGGGCGGCGCGATCCACGCGCTGGCGCTGAAAACCATTACCCCGGGCGAAGCCGGCTGAGCCGGCCCCGCCCACCTACCGGCCCTTATCCAATGGCGAAAATCGTGGTCACCGGCGGCAATGCGCTGAACGGTGAAGTCAATGTCTCCGGCGCCAAGAACGCCGTCCTGCCCATCCTCTGCGCGACCCTGCTGGCCGATGCGCCGGTGGAGATCACCAACGTGCCGCACCTGCACGACGTGATCACCACGGTGAAGCTGCTCGGCGAACTGGGGGCCAAGGTCACCATCGACCAGGGCACGCTGTCGCGCGGCAGCGCGATCGTGGTCGACCCGCGCAGCGTCGACCAGCACGTGGCGCCTTACGAGCTGGTCAAGACCATGCGCGCCTCGATCCTCGTGCTCGGCCCGCTGCTGGCCAAGCATGGCGCGGCGGAAGTGTCGCTGCCCGGCGGCTGCGCCATCGGCTCGCGGCCGGTGGACCAGCACATCAAGGGCCTGCAGGCGCTGGGTGCGGAAATCAGCGTCGAGAACGGCTTCATCAAGGCCCGCGCCGAACGCCTGAAGGGCGGCCGCTTCACCTTCGACATGGTCAGCGTCACCGGCACCGAGAACGTACTGATGGCCGCGGTGCTGGCCGAGGGCACCACCGTGCTGGAAAACGCGGCGATGGAGCCGGAGGTCACCGACCTGGCGCACTGCCTGATCGCGCTGGGCGCGAAGATCGAGGGGCTGGGCACCGCGAGGCTGGTGATCGAGGGCGTCGAGCGCCTGGACGGCGGCCGCCACGCGGTGCTGCCGGACCGCATCGAGACCGGCACCTTCCTCGTCGCCGCGGCGATGACCGGCGGCCGCGTGACCCTGCGCAACGCGCGCCCGGACACACTGGACGCGGTGCTGGCCAAGCTGGCCGAGGCCGGCGCGCGCATTGAAACCACCGAAGACAGCATCACCCTGGACATGCAGGGTCGGCGGCCGAAGGCGGTGAACCTGACCACCGCACCATACCCGGCGTTCCCGACCGACATGCAGGCGCAGTTCATGGCGCTGAACTGCATGGCCGACGGCGTGGGCGTGGTCAACGAGACGATCTTCGAGAACCGTTTCATGCACGTCAACGAGCTGCTGCGGCTGGGCGCGGACATCCAGGTCGAGGGCCATACCGCCATCTGCCGTGGCGTCGAGCGCCTGAGCGGGGCGCCGGTGATGGCCACCGACCTGCGCGCCTCGGCATCGCTGATCCTGGCCGGGTTGGTGGCCGATGGCGACACCAGCATCGACCGCATCTACCACCTCGACCGCGGCTACGAGAACATCGAGGAGAAGCTCGGTGCGCTCGGTGCGCGCATCCGGCGGGTGCCATGATCCTGCGCGGCAGGTTCACCCCGCGCCGCCGCGCGCTGCTGGTGCTGGTCCTGCTGGCGCTGGGTTGGCTGAGCTGGGCGTGGTACGCCGGCATCGCCATCACCCGCGGCGTGGAGAAGGAGCAGATGGACTGGAACGGTGATGGCCAAGTCAGCGGCGACGAGTTCTTCCAGGCCTTCTACGCGGTGAAGGTGGTGGACACGCAGGAAGGCAACCGCCACTGCCGCAGCTTCATCTGGCGCGGCACCGGCGAGGAATTCCGCCGCGACTGCAGGACCGTGTTCAAGGTCGACGAAGCCGCGCCGTAGATGCGCGGCTCGCCCCGCATGCGGCTGGGTAGGTCGGGGTTACACCCCCGATGCTTTGTGCGTGTCGCCGTCGGGGGCGTAGCCCCGACCTACGGCACCGTGGAGCGGGTTCACCCGCGATTGCTTTTGAGGTTTACGCGCCGGGCCGTCGCGCGTGAGCGCGCTCCCAACGTGGGCCGGGCAGAGCCGCGTGGCATGTGGCCTTCCCCGGTGCGGCCGGGTAGGTCGGGACTACATCCCCGACGCTGTTGCTGCCACAAACGCATGACGCCCCTTGCGGGGCGTCAGTGCTGTTCCATTTGGCTTGCTTACTTGCGCGTCATCTGCGCGTTGCGCTGGCCGGTGGCGGCCGACTTCTCGCCGGCGAACGGGTTGAGCTTGCGGATCATCCACGGGTACTTCGGCCAGTCGCCGCGCAGCCACGGGTGGTCGGGCTGGTTCAGTTCCAGCACGCGGCGGGCGTCGTCGGCCAGGGTCTTGTTGCCCAGGTGGGTGTAGGACTCGCCCAGCGCGGCCACCGCGTCGTTCTGGAACGCGCTCTGCGGGTAGGTTTCCAGCAGGTAGGTGGCGCGGCCGGCGGCCGAGATCCAGGCGCCGCGGCGCATGTAGTACAGGGCGTTGTCCATCTCGTACTGGGCGAACACGTCGCGCAGTTCGATCATGCGCTGGCGCGCGTCGGCGGCGTAGCGGCTGTTCGGGTAGCGCTCGGCGACGATGTTGAAGTCGGCATAGGCCTGGCGCGGGGCGGACAGGTCGCGGCGGCTGGAGTCCAGCGACCACACCCGGCGCAGGAACACGGTGTCGCTGTTGCCGTTGGCCAGCCCGCGCAGGTAGTACAGGTAGGCGATGTTGCGGTGGGTCGGGTAGGTGCGGATGAAGCGGTCGATGCTGGACACCGCGTCGTCGTTCTTGCCGGCCTTGTACTGGGCGTAGGCGCTTTCGATCATCGCCTGCTCGGTGTACGGGCCATAGGGGTACTGCGCGATCAGGCGCCTGAAGCTGTTCTCGGCGCCGGACCAGTTGCCGCCTTCCATCAGCTTGTGGCCCTTTTCGAAGAGCGTTTCGACCGGCATGCCCTCGTCCGCGTTCTTCTTGCTGCCGCGGTGGCAGCCGCTGGCGGCGAAAACCAGGACCAGCAGCAGGGCGGTGATGCGGACGGGCGTGGACAACGGCAAGGAGCGTCGGATCATGGGTCGGGGCGGGACGCGGCAGGAATACGAAGGGGCGATGATAGCCTAGTGGCCTGTCCCGCGACTGACTCCTGCCACCGGGACCCCGAATTCCCCTTCCGCTGCCCCCTGCCATGTCCGACAACGCTTCCCCTTCTTCCCGCCAGGCGCGGGTGCCTGATGCCGCCGCCGGCCGCCGTTTCGACGCGGTGCTGGCCGAGCTGTTCCCCGAATTCTCCCGGTCCCGGCTGAGCGACTGGATCAAGTCCGGCGCCGCGCTGCTCGACGGCGCCCCGGCGCGCCCGCGCGACCTGCTGCGTGGTGGCGAGCTGGCCACGCTGGACGCGGTGCTGGAGGTCGAAACCGATGCCCTGCCCGAGGACATCCCGCTGTCGGTGCTATACGAGGACGAGCACGTCCTCGTGATCGACAAGCCGGCCGGGCTGGTGGTCCACCCCGGCGCCGGCAACCCCACCGGCACCCTGGTCAACGCGCTGCTGTTCCGCGACCCGGCCTTGGCCAAGGTGCCGCGCGCCGGCGTGGTGCACCGGCTGGACAAGGACACCAGCGGCGTCATGGTGGTGGCCCGCACCGTGCAGGCGCAGACCGCGCTGGTCGAGCAGCTGTCCGCGCGCGAGGTACACCGCCAGTACCTGGCGGTGGTCTGTGGCGCACTGGTGGCCGGCGGCACCGTCGATGCGCCGATCGACCGGCACCCGCGCGACCGCCTGCGCATGGCGGTGCGCGAGGACGGCCGTGATGCGGTCACCCACTACCGCCTGCGCGAGCGTTTCCGCGCCCACACCGCGCTGGAGTGCCGGCTGGAAACCGGCCGCACCCATCAGATCCGCGTGCACATGGCGCACCTGAAGCACGCCATCGTCGGCGACCCGCTGTACGGCGGCGCGCTGAAGCTGCCCAAGGGCGCCAGCGACGAACTGGTCGCGCAGCTGCGCGGCTTCAAGCGCCAGGCGCTGCACGCCGAGACGCTGGAATTCATGCACCCGATCAGCGGCGTGGCGGTGCGCAACAGCGCGCCGGTGCCGGCCGACCTGCTGGCGCTGATGCAGGCGCTGCGCGAGGACACCGGGGCCTTCAACGAGCGCGAGCGGGACCGCTGGTGAACACCGCCGCGCCGTGGCTGGAAGCCGGCTGGCCGGCGCCGCCGGGCGTGCGTGCCTTCACCACGGTGCGGCAGGGCGCGGGCGGCTCGCGGCCGCCGTTCGACCGCTTCAACATGGGCAACCGCACTTCGCCCGAGGGCGACGACCCACGACAGGTGCAGCGCAACCGCGACGAACTGCGGCAACTGGCCGGGCTGCCCTCGGCGCCGCACTGGCTGCGGCAGGTGCATGGCACCGGCGTGCTGCGCTTCGACGCCCCGCCCACCGCGCAAGGCGTTGAAGCCGAGCCGGAGGCCGATGCCGCCGTGACCTCCACGCCCGGGGTGGTGCTGGCGATCCTCACCGCCGACTGCCTGCCGGTGGTGTTCGCCGCCCGTGATGGCGGCGAGGTGGCCGCCGCCCACGCCGGCTGGCGCGGGCTGGCCGCCGGCATGCTGGAAGCGACGCTGGCGGCGATGCGCACGCCGGCGGACGATGTCGTGGCATGGCTCGGCCCGGCGGCCGGGCCGGCGCATTACGAAATCGGCAGCGACGTGCGTGACGCCTTCCTCGCCCATTCGGCGCAGGCCGAAGCCGCATTTGCCGCCACCCGGCCGGGCCACTGGCGGGTAGACCTGTATGCATTGGCGCGCCAGCGTTTGCAGGCTGCCGGCATGGACGCGGCCGCCATCCACGGCGGCAACCAATGCACCATCGCCGATCCGTCACGCTGGTTTTCGCACCGCCGCGATCGCCGCAGCGGGCGCATGGCCACGCTGGTGTGGATGCAGCCGTGAGCACGCCGCTGTTCGAGCGCGTGCTCGGCGCCGCGTTCGCAAGGTTGCCGCCGCGCTTGCAGGCGTTGCATTCGATAGCGGAACGCCAGCGCTGGCGCGGGCGCGGCGAGGTGCTGCGCGGCACCCATTGGCTGGTGGTGCCCTGCGCATGGCTGGCGCGCTTGCCGCCGGCCGCCGCGGACGTGCCGGTAAGTGTGGAGTTCGTGGTGAATGAAACCGGCGAGTGCTGGAATCGTCGTTTCGGCGGCGTGCGCATGGCCTCGCGGCTGTGGCAGCGTGACGGCCACCTGTACGAACGGCTGGGCGCACTGCGTTTCCGCTTCGCGCTGGAAGTGGTGGACGGTGAAATCCTGTGGCGGGCCGTGCGTGCATGGGCGTTCGGCATCGTGCCGTTGCCGGCGCGCTGGTTCGCCGGCGTGCATTGTCGCGAACGCGAGCGGGAAGGGCGCTACGAATTCCTCGTCGACGTCTCGATGCCGTGGCTGGGACGCCTGATCCGCTACGAGGGCTGGCTGCTGCCGGAGGGCGGGGATGACTGAGCACGCTGCGCCGGTGATCGTGTTCGACGGCGTCTGCGCGCTGTGCAGCCGCTGGGTGCGTTTCCTGCTGCGCTTCGACCGCGCTGGCCGCTATCGCTTCGCGGCGATGCAGGGCGTGCATGGACGGCAACTGCTGGCCGCGCACGGGCTGGACCCGGACGACCCGCTGTCGTTCCTGCTGGTCGAGGCGGGCGGCGCGTTCACCGATACCGACGCCATCGTGCGCGTGCTGGCCGGCCTTGGCGGCCTCTGGAAACTGGCGCTGTCGGCGCGCCTGCTGCCCCGGCCGCTGCGCGATGGCGCCTACCGCTGGCTGGCGCGCAATCGTTACCGCTGGTTCGGGCGCCACGATGCCTGTTACCTGCCGACGCCGGCGCAGGCGGCGCGGTTCCTCGACTGAGGCCGGCGCGACGGCGGCGGCTCAGCCGCCTTCCAGCGCCTGCAGGTAGTCGCTGCGCCAGCGGTGGATATCGTGCTCCTGCAAATGCTGCATCATTGCCTGCCAGCGCTCGATGCGCTCGCCGCGCGGCATGTTCGCCGCGGCGGCGATGGCGTCGGCCACGCCGTCCAGGTCGTGCGGGTTGACCAGTAGCGCCTGCTTCAGCTCGTCGGCGGCGCCGGCCAGCAGCGACAGCACCAGTACCCCGGGGTCGTCCGGGTCCTGCGAGGCCACGTATTCCTTGGCGACCAGGTTCATGCCGTCGCGCAACGGCGTGACCAGCCCCACCGCCGCCTCGCGGTAGAAGCCGGTGAGGGTGCGGTGCGCGTAGTTGCGGTTGACGTAGCGCAGCGGCGTCCAGTCGGCCTCGGCGTGGCTGCCGTTGATGTGCCCGGCCAGTTGCTCCAGCTCGTGGCGCAGGGCGCGGTACTCGGCCACGCTGCCGCGCGACACCGGCGCGATCTGCAGGAATGTCGTGCTGCCTTTTTCCTGCGGATGGCGGGTGAGGTAGCGCTGGAAACCGTGGAAGCGCTCGGGCAGGCCCTTGGAGTAGTCCAGCCGGTCCACGCCGATCACCAGCTTGCGGTGTTCCAGGCTCTGCCGCAGCGCGCGCACCGCGCTGTTGCCGGCGGCCGCGCGCGCCTGGCGGGCGATGTGCCCGGTGTCGATGCCGATCGGGAAGGCCGAGGTGCGCACGCGCCGGCCGTCCGGGGATTCGATCCAGTCCTCGTCGATGATCCGGCCGCCGCCGAACAGGCGTACCCACGACTGGAAACGGGCGGCATCGCGCCGGGTCTGGAAACCCAGCAGGTCGCAGGCGTACAGCGTGGAAAACAACGAGCGGTGCTCGGGCAATGCCTGCACCAGGTCGGCCGAGGGCACCGGTACGTGCAGGAAGAAGCCGATGCGGCAGCCGATGCCGCGCTCGCGCAGCAGCGCCGCCAGCGGGATCAGGTGGTAGTCGTGGATCCACAGCGTGTCGTCCTCGCGCAGCAGCGGCGCAAGCTTGTCGGCGAACAGCGTGTTGATCTTCCAGTAGGTCTCGCGCTTGCGCCGGTCGTAATCGACCAGGTCGAGGCGGAAGTGCAGCAGCGGCCACAGCGCGCGGTTGGAGAAGCCGTTGTAGTAGCCGTCCAGGTCGGCCCTGGACAGGTCCAGCGTGGCGTAGTGGATGTTGCCGTCGGTCTGCTCGTGCAACGCGCCGCTGTCGCCGGCCACGCTGCGCCCGCTCCAGCCGAACCACAGCCCGCCGCGCTCCTGCAGCGCCGCCAGCAGGCCCACCGCCAGCCCGCCGGCGCGGTTCTCGCCGGGCAGGGCCACGCGGTTGGAGACCACCACCAGCCGGCTCACGACGCCTCCTGCCAGCTGCGCGACAGCCGCATCGCCGCGGTGATCAGGCCCACGTGCGAATAGGTCTGCGGGAAGTTGCCCCACATCTGGCCGTCGTCGAAGGCCAGGTCCTCGGACAGCAGGCCGAGTGGGTTGCGCCGCGCCAGCACGCTTTCGAACAATGCGCGCGCCTCGTCGAGGCGGCCGATCGCGGCCAGCGCGTCGATGTACCAGAAGGTGCAGATGGTGAAGCTGGTCTCCGGCGCGCCGAAGTCGTCCGGGGCGATGTAGCGGAACAGCGCGTCGCCGTGCCGCAGCCCGTTGCCGATGGCTTCGACGGTGGCGACGTAGCGCGGGTCGGTCGCCTCGACCAGGCCGATGTCGGCCAGCAGCAGCAACGAGGCGTCCAGGTGGCTGCCGTCGAAGGTGTCGGTGAAGTGGCCCAGCTGCGCGTTCCAGCCGCGCGCCAGTACCCGCTGGCCGATGGCGTCGGCGCGCTCGCGCCACAGCGCGGCGCGTTCGGGCAGTTGCAGGCGGGTCGCGATCTTGGCCAGGCGGTCGCAGGCGGCCCAGCACATCGCCGCGGTGTAGGTGTGCACCGCGGTGCGGCCGCGGAATTCCCACAGGCCGGCGTCGGGCACGTCGTGCAGCGCCCAGGCGCGTTCGCCCAGCGGTTCCAGCCGGGCGAAGGTGTGGACGTCGCCGGGGTCCTTCAGGCGCTGGTCGAAGAACAATTGGGTCGACGCCAGCACCACCGAGCCGTAGACATCGTGCTGCTTCTGCAGCCAGGCCAGGTTGCCGCGCCGCACCGGGCCCATGCCGCGGTAGCCGGCCAGCGATTCGACCTCGTGCTCGTCCAGCTTTTCCTCCAGGCCGATGCCGTACAGCGGTTGCAGGCTGCCGTCGGTGCTGGCGAGGTTGAAGATGTAGCGCAGGAAATCCTCCATCGACTTGGTCGCGCCCAGCCGGTTCAGCGCGCGCACCACGAAGGCGGCGTCGCGCAGCCAGCAGTAACGATAGTCCCAGTTGCGCGCGCTGCCCGGCGCCTCGGGGATGGAGGTGGTCATCGCCGCGATGATCGCGCCGCTGTCCTCGTACTGGCACAGTTTCAGGGTGATGGCGCTGCGGATCACCGCGTCCTGCCATTCCAGCGGGATCGACAGGTAGCGCACCCACTCGCGCCAGTAGTCCTCGGTGCGCTGCTGCGCTTCCTGCGCATAGTCGGCGAGGGACCGATGGAGCGTTTCGTCCACCCCCAGTACCAGTTCCATCGGGTGCGCCAGCACGAACGGCAGGGCATCGCGGACGAAGCGCACCGGCACGTCGGTGGTCAGGCGCAGGGTGAAACCCGGCAGCAGCCAGCGCATGTGGTTGCTGCCCCAGGTGGTTTCGGGAATGCGCGCGCCCCAGTCGGCCAGTGGCCGCACCCGCACGCGGATGCGCGGGCTGCCGGCCAGCGGGCGGATGCGGCGGATGATGCTGGGCGGGCGATAGAAGCGGCCGTCGTGGCGCCAGCGCGGGGCGAAGTCGATCACCTCCACCTGCCCGCCGTGCGCGTCGTGCAGCACCGTGCGCAGCACCGCGGTATTGGTCAGGTAGTGCTGCTCGCTGCCGGCGAAGTCCTCCAGCTCGATGCCGAAATCGCCGCCTTCGTGCGCGCGCGGCGACAGCAGCGCGCAGAAGGCGGGGTCGCCGTCGAAGGCGGGCAGGCAGCTCCACACCACGCGCGCCTGCTTGTCGACCAATGCGCCGAAGCTGCCATTGCCGATGACGCCGAGGTCGAGGTCGGATTGATGCATCGTTGCCTTCTCCTGCCGGCCATCCGGCTGCTTTCCGTTCCGTGACATGGCGCGCCCTCAGCGGGTGCCGGCGCGCAGCCACCCATGCACCGCGGCCACGTCGGGCAGGGCGTGGCGCGCATGGCTGCCGGCACGGGTGCCGACCAGCACGCCATACCCGCCCAGCCGTGCGGCCGAGGTGAAACCGTCCTCGTCGGTGAGGTCGTCGCCGATGAAGCACGGGCGGCGGCCGGCGAAGGGCGCCTCGCGCATCAGCGCGGCGACCGCCGTGCCCTTGTCGTGGCCGGCCGCGACCAGTTCGACGACGTGGTTGCCCGGCTGCAGGCGCACGCCCGGCAGCAGCGGCAGTTGCGCATGGGCGAAGGCCGCCACCGCGGCGGCGGCGGCCGGCGCCTTGCGCCAGTGCAGCGCCAGTGCAGCGCCCTTGGCCTCGACCAGCACGCCGGGATGGGCATGGGCGAAATGCATCGCGCGCAGGTGCAGCTCGTGCAGCCACGGCGCGGTGGTTTCGGCCTCGATGACGTCGCCACCGGTGGTTCGCAGCTGCGCGCCGTGCAGGCCGGCGGCCGGCAGCCGCAGCGGTGCGAACAGCCGGTCCACCTGCACCAGGGGGCGGCCGCTGACCAGCGCGAGGGCGCCTCCCAGCCGTTGCGAAAGCCGGGCGAGCAGGTCGGGCAGGCCGTCGGCGAGCACCACCCGTTCGGGGTGGTCGGCGAAGGCGACCAGGGTGCCGTCGACATCGAGGAAAAGCGCATCGTTGTCCGCCAGCGCCGGGGGCGGCGGACGCCGTGGTTCTTCTGACATGCAGCCACTATGCCGCATCGGTTGTTAGCAGAAGGTCATGCGCGGGGAACCGATCATGATCTTGCCTGTCATACGAGGATGTTCGCGATGCGAGGTGGTTCCCGATGAAGGACAGGAAGGCGGTGTGGCCGTGGGTCGTGGTGGGCGTGGCGGTGGTGGGAGGCGCGGGCTGGTGGCTGTTCCGCGACAACCTGTCGCCGGCGCCGGGCGCGTCGCCGTTCGCCGCACAGGCGCCGGCCGGCGAAAGCCGGATCGAGCCACCGGCCGCGGCGCCGGAGGCGCAACCGGCACAGATCCCGCAGCACCCGCTGGAGCGCGACGACTCGGCCGATGCCGGGCTACCGGCGCTGGGCGACAGCGACGCGACGGCGCAGCAGGCGCTGGCGTCGCTGTTCGCCAGCGATGTGCTGGCGCTGCTGCGGCAGGACCACCTGGTCCAGCGGCTGGTCATGCACATCGACAACCTCACCCAGCCGGCCATGCCGTCCAATGCGCTGGCGGCGCGGCCGCTGCCCGGCAGCCTGCAGGTCGAAGGCGATGCCGCGTCCGGCGGCGTCCGCATCGCCGCGGCCAACGCCGCGCGCTACGCGCCGTGGGTGAAGGCGTTCACCGCCGTCGACGCCGATGCGCTGGTGGCGGCCTACCTGCGGCTGTATCCGCTGGTGCAGGAGGCATGGCGCGAAGCGGGGCACCCCGATGGCCATTTCAACGACCGCCTGGTCGCGGTGATCGACCACCTGCTGCAGGCGCCGGAACCGGCCCGGCCGCTGGAAGTGGAGCTGGACGAACGCGGCAGGTACCGTTTCGTCGATCCGGGCCTGCAGTCGCGTTCGGTGGGGCAGAAGCTGCTGTTGCGGCTGGACGCGGAGCAGTCCCGCGCGGTCCGGCAGCAGCTGCGTGCGATCCGCGCGGCGGTGACGCGCGGCGGCTGAACGGGCGCCGCCGGGTGGGCTTGAATCACGTCGCCGCAACCGCATCTGAACGAGTATCGCCGGCAGCGCCGGCCCCTGATCCGGGATGACCACCATGCGGATGGACAAGCTCACCTCCAATTTCCAGAAAGCCCTGGCCGACGCGCAATCGCTGGCCGTGGGCCGCGACAACACCATCATCGAACCGGTGCACGTGCTGGCCGCGCTGCTCGACCAGCCCGGCGGCAGCAGCCGGCCGCTGCTGGCGCAGGCCGGAGTCAACGTGCCGCTGCTGCGCGAACGCCTGGGCGAAGCGCTGGAGGCGCTGCCCAAGGTATCCGGGCAGGCCGGCAACCTGTCGATGGGCAACGACCTCAGCCGCCTGCTCAACGCCACCGACAAGCTGGCGCAGCAGCACAATGACCAGTTCATCGCCAGCGAATGGTTCCTGCTGGCCGCCACCGACGACAGCGGCGCGGCCGGCATGGCGCTGCGCGCGGCAGGTGCCAACAAGCAGAAGCTGGAAGCCGCCATCGACAAGTTGCGCGGTGGCGAAACCGTGCAGAGCGAAAACGCCGAGGAACAGCGGCAGGCGCTGGAGAAATACACCATCGACCTCACCGCGCGCGCCGAGAGCGGCAAGCTCGACCCGGTGATCGGCCGCGACGAGGAAATCCGCCGCACCATCCAGGTGCTGCAACGGCGGACCAAGAACAACCCGGTGCTGATCGGCGAGCCGGGCGTCGGCAAGACCGCGATCGTCGAGGGCCTGGCCCAGCGCATCATCAACGACGAAGTGCCCGAGGGCCTGCGCGGCAAGCGCGTTCTGTCGCTGGACATGGGTGCGCTGATCGCCGGCGCCAAGTTCCGCGGCGAGTTCGAGGAACGGCTGAAGGGCGTGCTCAACGACCTCGCCAAGAACGAAGGCCAGATCATCCTGTTCATCGACGAGCTGCACACGATGGTCGGCGCCGGCAAGGGCGATGGTGCGATGGACGCCGGCAACATGCTCAAGCCGGCGTTGGCGCGCGGCGAGCTGCACTGCATCGGCGCGACCACGCTGGACGAATACCGCCAGTACATCGAGAAGGATGCCGCGCTGGAGCGTCGCTTCCAGAAGGTGTTCGTCGGCGAACCCAGCGTCGAGGACACCATCGCCATCCTGCGCGGCTTGAAGGAACGCTACGCCGTGCACCACGGCGTGGAGATCACCGACCCGGCGATCGTCGCCGCCGCCACGCTGTCCAACCGCTACATCACCGACCGCCAGCTGCCGGACAAGGCCATCGACCTGATGGACGAGGCAGCCAGCCGCATCCGCATGGAGATCGACTCCAAGCCGGAGGAGCTGGACCGCCTCGAACGCCGCCTGATCCAACTGAAAATCCAGCGCGAAATGTTGAAGAAGGAAAAGGATGACGCTTCGCGCAAGCGCCTTGCCGATCTGGAAGCCGACATCGACGGGCTGGAGCGCGAGTTCTCCGACCTCAACGAAATCTGGAAGTCGGAAAAGGCCGCGTTGCAGGGCGCGACCAAGGTCAAGGAGCAGATCGAACAGGCCAGGCTCGACCTCGAAGCGGCGCAGCGCCGGCAGGATTTCGCCCGCATGAGCGAAATCCAGTACGGCCTGCTGCCGAACCTGGAAAAGCAGCTGGCCGCCGCGCAGGAAGCCGAGCACAAGGACTTCAAGCTGGTGCAGGACCGGGTGACCGACGAGGAGATCGCCGAGGTGGTCAGCCGCTGGACCGGCATCCCGGTCAGCAAGATGCTCGAAGGCGAGCGCGACAAGCTGCTGCGCATGGAAGAGGTGCTGCACGACCGCGTGGTCGGGCAGGAGGAGGCGATCAAGGTCGTCTCCGACGCGGTGCGCCGCTCGCGCGCCGGGCTGTCCGACCCCAACCGCCCGAGCGGCTCGTTCCTGTTCCTCGGCCCCACCGGCGTCGGCAAGACCGAGCTGACCAAGGCGCTGGCCGACTTCCTGTTCGACAGTAGCGATGCGATGGTGCGCATCGACATGAGCGAGTTCATGGAGAAGCACAGCGTGGCGCGGCTGATCGGCGCGCCCCCCGGCTACGTCGGCTACGAGGAAGGCGGCTACCTCACCGAAGCGGTGCGCCGCCGCCCGTACAGCGTGATCCTGCTCGACGAGGTCGAGAAGGCACACCCGGACGTGTTCAACATCCTGCTGCAGGTGCTGGACGACGGTCGTTTGACCGACGGCCAGGGCCGCACCGTGGACTTCCGCAACACCGTCATCGTGATGACCTCCAACCTCGGCTCGCACCAGATCCAGGAGCTGAGCACGGACGATTCGCCGGAGGCCTACCTGCAGATGAAGGCGGCGGTGATGGGCGTGGTGCAGGCGCACTTCCGCCCGGAGTTCATCAACCGGCTGGACGACATCGTGGTGTTCCACCCGCTGGACAAGCCGCAGATCAAGCAGATCGCGCGCATCCAGATGGCCGGGCTGGAAAAGCGGCTGGCCGAGCGCAACCTGAAGCTGGACGTGGCCGATTCGGCGTTCGACCTGCTGGGCAATGTCGGCTTCGACCCGGTGTACGGCGCGCGCCCGCTCAAGCGCGCGATCCAGCAGCAGCTGGAGAACCCGCTGGCGCAGAAGATATTGGCCGGCGAGTTCGTCGGCGGCGACACCATCAAGGTGGAAGCCGGCGGCGGCCAGCTGCAGTTCGCCAAGGGCTGACCAGGCGGGCGCGGGCATGGATTGAAGTGCCCCGCGCCGCGCTTTCCGGCCTCCCCCGGAGCGGGCAACGGACTGCCCAAAATAACGGATCCCGGCGCGGTTTTGGTTTCCGGCGATACGAAACGCCGGATGCGGTTTTGTGTCAGCATGGCCCTGCCGCCGGAGACGTTTCCCGGTGGAGGTATCGGGGGGATGCCAATGCATCACTGGGCCACGACGCGGGGTGGAAGGATTCTGCTGTTGGGCAGTGTCTGCCTGCTGTTGCAGCAGGTGGCGGTCCCCTATCGGCTGGAACTGTGGAGCCATGCCGCACCGGCGTCGCTGGTGCACCTGCACGTCGGCCTGCTGCTGGCCATCGCCATGCTCGACCGCGACCGCTGGGTGATGCCCGGTTGCTATGCGCTGATCATGCTGGGCTGGCTGGTGCGCGCATTGCACCTGGGGTACACGCCCGCGGAGCTGGGGGTGGGCTCGCTGGTTTCCGTGGTCGGCTGCGCATGGACGTACTGGTGCGCGCGGGTGGGCCTGAAACGGCCGGCGGCGCCGGGGCGCGAGCCGCTGTCGCAGGGCGACCTGCTCCGTTTCGCGCTGTTCGGCCTGCTGGTCTTCCCGCTGGGGCAGGCGCTGCTGGGCCTGCTGTACGGCCTGCCGTTCGGTACGGCCAGCCAGGTCAGCGGCCTGATCGAAACCCTGTTCGCCAAGTATTTCGGCGTGCTGGTGGTCACCTTGCCGGCGGTGGTGGCGTGGACCGAGCGGCGCCGGCCGGCGCTGGCCGGCCGCAACGGCCATTGGGGGCTGCTGTTCCTGCTGGTGCTGGGCGGCGTGCTGAGCGTGGGCCTGAGCCGGGTGGTGCGCATCGACCTGAGCGGCACGCCCACCGGCGGCGCGGTGCTGACCGACTACCGCATCGCCGTGCTGGCGGTGCTGACCTGGTGCATGCTGCACATGCGGCTGGCGTTCGCGATGCCGCTGCTGGCGGCCACGCTGCTGTTGATGGTGGGCAACCTGGGGGGCGCGGCGATGCTCACCCGTACGCCGGTGGGCTTCCTCAACCTCGTGCACCTTGCGCTGGAAATGGGCATCGTGCTGATGGCGATGATGTACTACCTGCTGGCCAGCCGCGACCGCGAGGACATGGCGCGGCGGCTGGACGAACAGGCCCGGCGCGATTCGTTGACCGGCCTGCCCAACCTGCGCGCGTTGCGGCGGCAGGCCGAGCAGCGGCCGGAGGCATGCGGGCTGGCCTGCCTGCTGCTGGACCAGGCCGACACGCTGACGGTGGGCTACGGCCTGGGTGCGCAGACCCGGGTGATGACCGAGGTGGCCGCACGGTTGGAAGCCCACGACGTGCAGTCCTGCTACCTGGGCAGCGGGCAGTTCGCGTTGCTGGCCGAATGCGGGGGCAGGATCGACTGGGGCGCGTTGCTGCGCGACATCGAACAGCCCGGCTTCCTCGTGGAGGGGCAGAACGTGCGCTTGTTGCCGTACCTGGGCGTGGCGCGCTTCGGCGGCGACACCGGGCTGGACCTGGACGCCGCGCTGATGCTGGCTTCCAGCCTCGCGTTCGAGGCGCGCGCCAGCAACGAGGTCGAGCCATTGTTCGCCAACGCCGAGCGCGCCACCCTGCAACAGGCGCAGGCGCGCCTGCACGGGGCCAGCGCGGCCCTGGCCCACCTGCGCCGCCCCGACGGGCTGGTGCTGTTTTTCCAGCCGGTGCTGCCGTTGGGCGAGTTGCGGCTGGGTGGGCGCATCGTCGGCGAAGTGCTGTGCCGCCTGCGCGACGAGCAAGGCGAACTGCTGCGGCCGGACCGGTTCCTGCCGGCGGTCGAGGCCGCGCGGCGCGGGCCGGAGCTGGACCTGGCGGTGGTGGCCGAACTGTTCGCGCAACTGCGGCGGTCGCCGGAGCTGGTGGCGGCCTGCGGCCGCATTTCGGTGAACCTGACCGGGCAGAGCCTGGCCTCGGAGAGCTTCCGCGTGCGCCTGCTGGAACTGCTGGAGCAGGCGCCGCTGCGGTTGTCGCGGCTGTGCTTCGAGATCACCGAGACGGTGGCCATCTTCACCGCCGAGCAGGCCAGCCTGCTGCTGGACGAACTGCGCGTGCGCGGCTGCCGCATCGCCATCGACGACTTCGGCGTGGGCATGCAGAGCTTCGCCCGGCTCAAGGAACTGCCGGTGGACATCATCAAGATCGACGGCTCGTTCGTGCGCAACCTCACCCGCGACCCGCGCGACTACGCGATGGTGCAGGCCTCGGTGGCGGTGGCGCGCGCCTGCGGCGCCGAGGTGGTGGCCGAATACGTCGAGGACGAGGACACCGCCGCCTGCCTGCGCAAGCTGGGCGTGCACTGGGGGCAGGGCTACCTGTATGCCCGGCCGATGCCGCTGCGGGAAGGGTTGTGCTGGACCTGCGCGCAGGCCGATGGCGTCATCAGGGAAGACGCGGAGCCGCAGCCGCAGATGAACCTGCTCTGAGAAGGCGCCGCCACCGGTGGCGGGGGCGACGCTTCCGTCCGCATCACCAGGCGATGGTGAAGCGTTGGCGCACGTGTCGCGGCTGTTCCAGTTCGTCGGCCACGGCCACCGCCAGGTCGGCCGGGCTGATCGTGCCCGGGCCGTCGGCGGCCATCAGCGGGGTGTCGGTGCCGCTGCGGTAGCGGCCGGTGCGCTCGACCGGACCGCCGGCATGGAAGGCGATGGGCGGGCTGAGGAAGGTCCAGTCCAGCGCCGTTTCCTGCCGCAGTTCGTCCAGCGCATCGCGCGCGGCGCGGGCGCCTTCGCGGTAGTCGGCGGGAAAGTCCGGGGCATCCACCAACTGCGTGCCATCGGCGGCCAGCAGGCTGCCGGCGCCGCCGACCACGAGGTAGCGCTTCACGCCGGCGGCGGTGGTGCCGGCGACGATGGCGCGCGAGCCGCGCATGAAGTCGCGGTACAGGTCCGGGTTGTTCCAGCCGGCGTTGTAGGCACTGACCACTGCGTCGCTGCCGGCCACCGCCGCCTGCACCTGCGCGGCGTCCTGCACGTCGGCGCGGACCACGCGCAGGCGTTCGCGTGCAGCGAGTTTCTCCGGGTGGCGGGCCAGCGCGGTGACCTCGTGGCCGCGGGCCAGCAGTTCTTCGAGCAGGGCGCGGCCGACGAAGCCGGTGGCGCCGATCAGGGCGATTTTCATGGGGCGTCCTCAAGCGAGATGGGAGGGCGCCAGTGCCCCCCCGTGGCCGTGGCGGCGGCAGTCCGCGGGCGCCACAATCACCTTGAAGCTGCGCTTCACGACGCGGCGCCGACGGGAGAGGGTGATGGAGAATTTCAGGCGCATGGCGCTGTTCGCGCAGGTGGTCCAGCACGGCTCGATGAGCGCGGCGGCGCGCGCGCTGGGCATGAGTACCTCGGCGGTCAGCCAGCAGTTGCGCACATTGGAGCGCGAGGCCGGGGTGGCGCTGCTGCACCGTTCCACCCGGCGGCTGGCGCTGACCGACGTGGGCAGCCGCTATTACACGGCCTGCGTGCGGCTGCTGGATGCGGCCGGCGAGGCCGAGGCCGAGCTTTCCGCCGCGCGCCATGCACCCAGCGGCGAGCTGCGCCTGTCCGCGCCGCTGGGCATGGCCGACTACATCGGCCCGGCGCTGGGCGGCTGGCTGCGCGACAACCCGCAATTGCGCCTGTACCTGCATTTCGAGGATGGCTGGACCGACCTGGTGCAGGCCCGCATCGACCTGGCGCTGCGCTTCGGGCGCCTGCCGGACAGCGACTGGATGGCGCAGCCGCTCGGCACGCTGCAGCGCTGGTCCTGCGCCGCGCCCGACTGGGTGCGGATGCATGGCGAGCCGGTGGACCCTACGCAGGTGCCGGCCAGCGAATGGCTCGGGCTGGTGCAGGCACCGGGGCTGGCCTGGCGACACCGTGTTTCCGGCGAGGAGCGGCGGGTGCCGGCGCACCCGCGCATCGTCAGCCACAACCTGCCGGCGGTGTGCCAGCTGTGCGAATCCGGGCTGGGCGTGGCGGTGCTCCCCTGCCTGGACGCGGCGCCGCTGCTGGCGGCGGGCACGCTGGTGCGGCTGTTGCCGGAATGGGAGGTCGAGGCGTTGCCGGCGTGGGCGGTCACCCCGCACCGGCAGACCCAGCCGGCCAAGGTGCGGCAGGCCATCGCCCTGCTCGGCGACTACCTGGCGCAGATGCCCGACGCTACCGACGCCTGCGGCTGACCGAACGCGGGACCGGGAACGCGCCCTGGTCCTGCAGCAACGGGCCGCCGCGACTGCGACCTGGGCGAGGGCCGGAGCGTGCGGCTGTCGCATCCACCGCGCCGCAAAGCGGCCGCCTGCCGCCAATGAGCGTGGAAGTGGTGGCGCTGTGCCGGCAGGGCGCATTCGACGACCTCGATGCCGGCTTTGGCGAATTGTTCGGCCGGGGCCACCGGGCAAGGGGCGCACGCCGCTGACCGGTTGCGACGATCCCTTGCCGGCCGTGGCCGGGCGAGTGTGGCGTGCATCCGCCATTGCAACCACCATCGGCCCGCAGGGAAGGGCGTTCGGGTTTTTCTTTTGTCGCTCCGGCTTGGCTTTCCACGATCAAGCAAGTGTGCCCACTTGATCGAGAAGCCATGAATCCCTCGTTGCCATTGATTTCCTGTCCGTGCCCGGCACGGGCATTGCCGTGGCTGGTCCTTGCCTTCGCCGCCGGATTTCCGTTGCGGGCAGGCGGCGAAGCCGTGCCCTCCCGTTCCGCGACGGTGCAGTTACGCCAGCCAGATACGGCCAAGCGCTTGCAGGCGCCCGCGGCGGAATTGCGCGAAGGCCGCCAGTTGCAGCCCGCAGGCCAGATACGGATGTCCGCGCCGGTCAGCCAGGTACGCAGCGGCGTGCAGGACCCGGTGGCAATGCAGCGGATAAGGTTGCAGGGCATGCGCCAAGCCATGCCGGCCAGGCTCGCCGCATCGCCGGCGGCGTTGCGCGCGGCCCTACCCGGCATCCATGCGCTCAGTGGCCAGCATGGCGGGACCTTCGAGCCGGGCGGTCGCTACCTGATCGAAGGCAACGGCTTTGGCGAGCGTACCGGTACCGTGACCCTGCGCGGCAACGGCATGCGCGCGATCGACCTGCAGGTCATCACCTGGACCCCGGCGTACATCATGGTGGACGTGCCGGCCGACATTTCCGGCGTCCCCGACCTGCCGCGCGTGGAGTTGACCGTCGCCAGCCCGGCGGCACGACCGCTGGTATCGCGTGCCTTCGGTTTCCATGCCGCGCGCGAAACCGTGCCGCTTCCGGGCATTCCAGTGGATGCGTTGCGGTTGGACAGGGGGTACATGGGCGACCAAACAAAGGTGGAATACCGCCTGGGCGGGCGCGATGGCACCTTCAGGGTGCTCAGGGCCACCCATGACCCGGATCGCATGGGGTGCGATGACCGTGCGCGCGACCTGTACGACAACCGGAAGGTGCCGCTGGCCCCCGGTTTCGAAGTGGTGTCCATCAGTTGGAGCCATGACCCGTTGCGCAACCTCGAAACATCGGCGACCCACCAGACCGCTCTGGGCCGCTACGACTTCCGCTGGGACGATGGCAATACCGCCGTTTTCACTTCCGGCGTGCAGCGTACCTATGCCAAGAAGACCTCTTTTTCGTTCAATCCGATCGTCGAGTGGCTGCCGATGATGGGGGAGCACTATCCGCAGGTCAGGCCCGGAGGTGCGGTCTGCACGTCGCGCTACGTTGCCACCATCCATGCCAGCGGCCCGCGGGGAATGAAACCGGTGCCGTGACGGGCGTGTCGCCTTTGCATGGCTTTTCCCGATCCAACCGGTGTCGGCAATCTGCCGTCCTTCCCGCGAGACAGCCCGATGTTCGCAAAACGCAATGCAATGATGTTTCTGCCCACTGCCGTCATCGTCATGGTGGCAGGCGCCGTGCAGGCGCAGAACGCTCCACTCCGGATCAATGCCGGCACGGCGCAGCGCCTGCAGGATGTGCGGGCACTGCAATTCAGCAACAAGGCGCTTGCCAACGGCGTGAAAATCAATACCGGAAGGGTCAGCCACGAGCGCTCCTTCGGCGGTACGAGGCTGCGCACTACCCTGGTGTTGAACCCGGATTCGCCGCTGGCGCGCACCCGCCGCGGCGGGGGCAATGGCGAACTCCAGTCCAGTGGCAGCAGCCGGCAAGAGCCGTCGGGCGATGGGTTGGTCTGCACCAGCACCAATACGCGGTTGAGCCTGGACAACGACAGCTTCAAGGTTGCCGCCACCAGCGCGCAGGCCAGCAAGCTCTATCCGGGCGCGGTCTATGACTTCAAGAACTTTTTCGACGGGCGGATGAACCCGGCCACGGGCGCGCGCCATCCCGTCCGCATCGTCGCCAGCAACGTGCCGGGCATGGCCGACCGGGGCACAGGCACCTACGAGATGGTCGAGCAGCCCATGCAGAGCTCCATCAGCAACGGCGTCAACCGCCTCACCGGGCGCATGCCGGCCGGCAGCAGGCAGATGCAGTCCTATGCCGCCGATGTCTATCAACTGAGCAACGCCGCCGAAACCCAGCTCAAGCTCGGCGCCAGTGCGGCCTCCTATGGCGTCAGTGCCGAAGCGGTCCATGACAGCCGGCAGCGCGATGGCGAACAGGAATTCCTGGTGGACGTCACGCAGGAGATGTACACCTTGTCCGTCGAGCCGGATGCGCGCGGCATCTTCGTCGATCCGGCGGTGGCCACGCAGGGCGACAAGATCATGCTGGGCACCGTCACCTACGGCCAACGCCTGCTCCTTTCGGTCAAGACCCGCTACAAGGACGGCCTGTCGGCGGTCAATGCGCAGGCCCGGTTCAGCAGCCCCTTCGCCAAGGCATCGGCCAGCCTGGAGAGCCTGCAGAAGAGCTTCAGCGAGGAAACCAGCGTCCGCGTGTACGCCGTCGGCGGCAACAGCCCCGGCTTCGGCCCGCCGCAGCGGATCGATGACATCAAGGCATGGCTGGACGACTACTTCCGCAACACCCACCTGGGCAACCCGCAGCCGATCCGGTACCAGTTCGTCAACATGAACAACGAGATCGTGCGGGCCGAAAGCGCCACCGACAACTTCGTCACCCGCAACTGCGTGCCGGAGGAGGTGACCCTCACCCTCACGCTGGAAAGCATCAAGAACCTTTCGGGAAACGACTACACCCGCGATGAAGTGGTGAAGTTCGGCACCCGCCAGTTGGTGGCCGCGCACGTGGGCGCCCAGCGCTACTGGCCGGCCAACGGCGACTACCCGCATTCCATCTGCTGGTGGGGCGACGAGGGCAACGTCGGCAACGGTTGCAAGCCGGTGCGTGAATTCAACGGCAGCATCAACGTTGGCGAGAGCCGCGTGTTCAGGCTCAAGGCACGCGACATCGGCGATGGCGATTTCGTCAATATCCATACCGATTACATCGCCATGTACCGCACCAGGGTGGGTGGCAGCACCAACAGCCGGCGCGACGTGGACAACACCCGCATCTGGCTCAAGCGCGAGGTGATGGCGGCCGACAGCAAGGGGTTCCTCAAGCAGGTGGACATCCCGTTCAATGGGCGCACGTTCCGCTATACCTACCGGGCCACGCTCCAATGACGAACATGCATGCGTCCCTGCCGTGGTTGTTGGCAGCCATGCTTGCCGCCTGCGGCGGTGCCAGTGGAGGCCCGGCGCAGGCCGGGCCTTCCGCGCCGGCTGAACCGTCCACCCCGTTGCCACCAGCAAGAGATGGCAATGCCGACCTCGACCCGGACATGCTTCCCCCCCGCATCCAGTGCGCGCGCGTACCGTGCGGGGATACCCCGCCGGCATCGGCCAGGTCGCGTGCGCGGGAGTTGTTCGAGCGATACCCCGGCTTCGCCTTCGATCCGGCCCCGGCCAGTGCGCTGCTCACCCCCGCCCTTCATGCGTTGTTGCAGCGCGACCAGGCCTGCGCCGACGAACACGGCATGTGCGCCATCGGCGCCGACCCGTGGAGCGCCGCGCAGGACGGCCAGATGGGGGAGGTGCTGGGCTATCGCACCCTTGAAGTGCAGCGCCGGGTGATGGGGTCGCCCACGCATGCCCGGGTGGAGGTGTGCTTCCGTTTCATCCTGGAACCGCAATCGCCGCAGCAGCGTTGCGCCACCTTGGCAATGGAGCGCAGATTGCATGGCCCGTGGCAGGTGGATGACCTGGTCGATGCCCAGGGCCAGTCGCTGCGGCAGTTGCTGCTGCATGCCGACGCGCCGCAGGCAGAGTAGCGCCTGCCGCCACTGGCCTTGCCCGGGAAGATCGCAGGCCGTGTCGTCTTTGCGCGCTGTTTTCCGATTCCTCTGTTGACGCCGCATTCCGCGGTGCATGCCTTCCTGGAGGAACGTGTCGATGAACCAGAGCAGTCGTGGCAATGCCGTGTGCAACCGTGTGCGTTTGTGGTCCCCGTCACTGCTGGCGCTTGCCGTGGCAGTGTGTTTGCCGCTGCCGGCATTGGCGGCAGACCCGCAATGCGAGGTGTGGGATGCCGCCACCCAGAGTTGGGTTTACAACCCGGCGGCCAATACCGACCAGGGCGATGAACACGGGCGGGACAACGCCACCTGCGAGGTCTTCGCTTCGGCCTATGGGAACCTCAACATGGCCCTCGAGGGTTACAGCAGTGCCTTTGGTTCCCAGAACAGAGCCCGAGGTTTCGCCAGCAGTGCCTTCGGTGGCGCCAATCAGGCCAATGGTGAGGGCAGCAGCGCCTTTGGCCACCAGAACGTGGCCAAAGGCAGGAACAGCAATGCGTTCGGACAATCCAATTTCGCTGCCCTTCGTGAAAGCAATGCCTTCGGCAGCTACAACCGGGCCAGGGGCGAGCGCAGCAGCGCTTTCGGCTACGAGAACACGAGCGACGGCAAGGGTAGCAGCGCCTTCGGCATCGGCGGCAAGGCGGAGGGCGACGGCAGCCTCGCCCTGTCCGGTTGGGACGACAAGAACGGCAACGGTGTGAGCGACGATGGCGAGCATGCCACTGCCAGCGGCAGGTCCGCGGTAGCCGTGGGCAGCGCGGTGTCGGCCAGTGGCATGAGCAGCACCGCCGTTGGCGTGCGCAACGACGCAGGCGCGATGCAGGCCAGCGCCGTCGGCCATGGCAACACGGCCAGCGCCATGTGGAGCAATGCGTTCGGCAACAATTCCCGTGCGCAGGGCGAGGCGAGCAGCGCATTCGGTACCAACAACCTCGCCAGTGGCACCGGCAGCGGCGCCTATGGCATGCAGAACACGGCCAGCGGCGCCGCCAGCCATGCGTTCGGCGTGGGCAACGTCGCAAGCGGCGAACGCAGTACCGCGCTCGGTAACTGGACCGTCGCCAGTGGCGGCTACAGCAGTGCCTTCGGCTTCCAGTCGCAGGCCTTGAATTTCGGCAGCACCGCCATCGGCTACATGGCCGTGGCCGACCGCGACTACGCGGTCTCGGTGGGGGCGGCCGGCAGCGAGCGCCAGATCATCCACCTTGCCGACGGTACCCAGGCCACCGATGCGGTGAACCTGCGCCAGTTGCAGGCGGGCGATGCGCAGACGTTGGCCGCCGCCAATGCCTATACCGATGCGCAGGTGGCCAGCGTGGCCGGCGCAGCGGCGGCTGGCGCGTTGGACGCGGCCAAGGACTATGCCGATGCCGGCGATGCGGCCACGCTGGCATCGGCCCGTGATTACACGGATACCACCGCTACCCGGACGCTGGCTTCGGCCAATGCCTACACCGACCAGAAGTTCGCCGGCTGGAACGACCAGTTCACCCAATTCCGCAACGACGTGGATCGCCGTTTAAGCCATATGGATGCACGCATCGACCGCATGGGCGCGATGGGCAGCGCGATGATGAACATGAGCGCCAGCCTTGCCGGCATCCATACGCAGAACAAGCTGGGCGTGGGCGTGGGTTTCCAGGGCGGGCGCAAGGCCGTATCCATCGGCTACCAGCGTGCAGTCAGCGAGCGCGCGGCGTTCACCATTGGCGGCTCGTCCAGCGGCAGCGACAAATCCGTCGGCATGGGCGGTGGCTTCGGCTGGTAATCCGCCGGTGGGAGCAGTGGGAGTGGGCTTGCCGGCGGCTGTGACGGGGCGGGTTGGTGGAAAACGCTTGCCGGCGACGTCCCTCCCACCCGGCCGGGCTGGGGGCAGTGCAACCGCGTTGTTGCCCTTGCCCGGCGGGCATTGCAAGATCGGTGCACGAACCGTGCGCAAGGATGTTGCAATGCCCGAGTTGCCTGCTCCCGAGATCGTGGGCATATCGCTTGATGAACGTTTCGGGCTCCTGTACCGGGAACTGCAACGCATTGCCCACCGTGAACTGGGCGCGAGCCGGCGTACCTCGCTGCATACCACCGTGCTGGTGCACGAGGCCTACCTGCGCATGGAGGCCGGTGCGGTACGCGACATGGGGCGGCTTCCGTTCCTTGCGCTCGCCGGGCGGGTGATGCGTTGCGTGTTGGTGGACCATGTGCGCGAGCGGCAGGCACTCAAGCGTGGCGGCGACCAGGTGCGCGTCACCCTGGAAACCGAGCCGGGCGTGGCCGATGGCGGCATGCCGCGCATCGACGTGCTGGCGATAGAACGCGGCATGCAGGCCTTGGCCGGGTTGGAGCCGCGGTTGGTGACGGTGGTGGAATGCCGCTTTCACGCCGGCATGGAGTTTGCCGAAATCGCCGAGTACCTCGGCGTGTCCGAACGCACCGCGCAGCGTGACTGGCGGCGTGCACGGGCATTCCTGCTGGACATGCTGCAAGCCTGAAACATTCTTTCGGTGGGGTATCGCCTTGCCATCCGGGGCGGTGCTTCTGCCGGCTCCGCGAGTACGGCGCCGTGCCGGCCGCGAGCAACACCAAACGGGGAAACGGGATGACCGCCAAAACCGAGCAACAACGCTGGCGTCGATTGTCGCAACTGTTCGAGCAGATGGTAGACATGCCGGTGGATGCGCGCGCGGCCTTCCTTGATTCCGAATGCGGCGGCGACCTGCCAATGCGCGCACAACTGGAGCGCATGCTGGCGCTGGACGACGCTCCGCACGTGATGGACGAAGGCGTGGGCATGGTGCTGCAGTTTGAGCCGGACGAAACCGGCTGGATCGAACAGGCCGGCAGCGAACGACTGGGCCACTGGCAATTGCAGGGGATGATCGGCACCGGCGCGACCGGCGCGGTGTTTGCCGCCTGGCGCTGCGATGACACCGCCCAGTGCGCGGCGGTCAAGCGCTTGCGCCAGCGCTGGGATGGCAGCCCGCAGGCGCTGCGTTTCCTGCAGGAGCGGCGCATCCTGGCGGCGTTGTCGCACCCGAATATCCCGCGCCTGCTCGATCATGGCCTGGATGCCGATTCGCGGCCCTGGTTCGCATTGGAACTGGTGCAAGGCCAGACGATCACCGACTGGGCCGATGCACGGCAACTGGGCCTTCCCGCGCGCATCGAGCTGATGCTGGCGGTTTGCGCGGCGGTTCAGCACGCGCATGCGCGCTTCGTGGTTCATCGCGACCTCAAGCCCGGCAACATCCTGGTCAGCGAGGAGGGACACCCGATGGTGCTGGATTTCGGCGTCGCCAAGCGCCTGGATCTGCACGAGGGCCAGACCGGCACTGGATTGGTGGCAGGCTTCACCCCGGAATACGCGGCGCCGGAGCAGGTCAGCGGCGGACCCATCAGCGCGGCTACCGACGTGTATGCGCTGGGCGTGGTGCTGTATCAACTGCTGACCGGGCGGCTGCCATATGTGCTCAATGCACTGAACCTGCAGCGCATGGCCGAGGCGATCGCCGAGCGCGTGCCGCTGCGGGTGGACCATGCCATCGTCTCCGACGGCGATGCCGCGCGCGATGCGCGCCTGGCCTCGCGCAGCATCGACCTGAAGCATTTCCGGCGCTACGTGCGCGGAGACCTGGCGCGCATCCTGCAGACCGCACTGGCGAAGGAGCAGGAGCGCCGCTACCCCAGTGTCGAAGCCTTCGCCCGCGACATGCGGCGTTTCCTTGATGGCCGCCCGGTGTCGGTCAGCGGCGATACGTTCGGCTATCGCGCAGGCAAGTTCGCGCGGCGCCACCGCGGGGCCGTGTCCATGGCGGCGATCGCCGTGCTGGCGGCGGTGACCGGCGTGATCGGCATCGTGCACCAATCCCAACGCGCGCATGTCCAGGCACAGCGCGCCGAGGCCGAGGCCGTGCGTGCCGAGCACGAGGCGCGGCGCGCCCGCGCCGAAGCCGACAGCGCGGCGGCCTCCAACGACTTCCTGCGCAGCGTATTCGCGTTGAATGTGCCGACGGCGGCCAACCGGGAGCCGACGCTGCGGCAGGCGCTGGAAAAGGCCGTGGCGGAGATGGAGGCCGAAAGTGTCGCCGTGCCGTTGATGAAAGTGCGTTTCCTGCTTGCCGCCGCCACCAGTTTCGAGAGCTTTGGCGAGGAGGCACGCGCCACCGCGCTGGTACGCCAGGCGCTGGCGTTGCAGGAAAGCCAGCTGCCCGCGGCCCGGGACGAGCGCGCGCGTTCGCTGTTGCAGTTGGCATGGCTGCGGATGAACTACGAGCCGGAACAGGCGCTGCGGTGGGCACAGGAGGGTTTCGCCCTGCAGCAGGGCAACGACCTGGTCAGCTACAGCGCGATGAGCGAGGCGTATTCGCTGCTGGCCGCTGCGTACTACGGCATGGGTGACATGGAGGCTGCGCTGCGGACCACGCGGCAGGGCCGTGCCTACATGCGGGGGCATGGGCAGGGCGAAGACAGTACCGACATGATCGCTTCATGGACCAACGAGGCGGTCATGCTGACCGACATGAAGCGATTTGATGACGCCATGACGGTTCATGCGCAGGCCATGGCCGGTGTCGAGGCCCGTCATGGCGTGCAGTCCACCGAGGCATTGTTGCAGCGTCTGTACGCCGGCTACACGTTGAACGTCGCCTCCCGTTTCGCCGAAGCAGTGTCCATGCTCGAACCGGTGCAGCCGGACCTGCTGGCGCGGCTGGGTGGCGACCATCCCAAGGCGCAACTGGCGAACATGCAGGCCGGGCGCGCCTTGATGGGGGTGGGGCGCAATGCGGACGGTGCCGCGTTGATGGCGCAGGCGCATGCCTACGGGCGCGACCACGATTTCGAGGGGCGCCAGGACGTGGTTGCGGCGATGCTCGCAACCGCCTTGGCCAGGAGCGGGCAGTGCGTACAGGCCCGGGCGGTGATGCGCGAGATGCTTGCCCGCGGGCTTTCCGTCGAGGGAAGCTGGTCCACGCCCCTGAAGAACACCCGTTGCGGACAGGACGAATGACGGCGCGGCTGTTTCCCGTGGATTGGCGGCCGTACCGCTGCCGCGCCGTCAATAGGTGGCAGGTGGCAGTGTGGGTGATGACGCGGGCGCGACCCGCATGGCGCGGTACGGCGGCGTGGCCATGACCATTTCCGCCAGCGAATGCGCCAGCTCGCGCTCGGCCATCACCGTGCCGTCGGCGCCATGTTCGAGCAGGTGCTTGACCTCGGCATCGCTGTGCGCGCGCGCCAGCAGGGTCAGGCCGGGATTGATGGCGCGCAGCTTGGCCAGCGCCTCGCCGGCTTCCAGCGGCTGCGGAATGGCGAGGATGGCGATCTTGGCGCGCTCGGGGTGGGCCTCGGCCAGCACCCGGTCGGCGGCGGCGCTGCCGCGGATGCCGGGGATGCCGGCCGCGTGCGCGCGCTCGACGTGCTCGCGGTTGTCGTCGATCACCAGCAGCGGCACGCCGCGGTCGTGCAGCACCTGCGCCAGCGTGCTGCCGACGCGGCCGTAGCCGATGACGATGGCGTGGTCGTGCAGGTCCAGCGATGGGCCGGGCGGGATGTCCGGCACCTCCGGCACCGGCTGGGCCTCCTTGTGCCGGGCCTGCCAGCGGTCGAGCAGGCCGAACACCAGCGGGTTGAGCATGATCGACACCAGCGCGCCGGCCAGCACCAGCGACTGCCCGGCCGGCGGCAGGATCTTCAGCGCCACGCCGAGGCCGGCGATGATGAAGGCGAACTCGCCGATCTGCGCCAGCGACGCGGAAATGGTCAGCGCCGTGCCCTTGGAATGGCCGAACAGGCGCACGATGAAGAACGCGGCGGCGGACTTGCCGAACATGATGATCGCCACCGTCGCCAGCACCTGCCACGGGTGCTCGAGCACGATCTTCGGGTCGAACAGCATGCCCACCGAGACGAAGAACAGCACCGCGAACGCGTCGCGCAGCGGCAGCGAATCGTGCGCGGCCTTGTGGCTCAGTTCGGATTCGTTGAGCATCATCCCGGCGAAGAACGCGCCCAGCGCGAACGACACGCCGAACAGCGCGGCCGCGCCGAACGCCACGCCCAGCGCGATGGCCAGCACCGACAGGGTGAACAGCTCGCGCGAGCCGGTGCCGGCGATGCGCTCCAGTACCCACGGGATCACCCGCCGCCCGACCACCAGCATCACCGCCACGAACAGGCCCAACTGCACGAAGGTCCAGCCGATGGAGGCCAGCACGCTGCCGACGCTGTGGTGCTGGCCCTGCGCCTCCGGCCCGAACACCCCGGCGATCACCGGCATCATCACCAGCGCCAGCACGCAGGCCAGGTCCTCGACGATCAGCCAGCCCACCGCGATCTTGCCGCGGGTGGTCTCCAGCAGGCGCCGTTCCTCCATCGCCCGCAGCAGCACCACGGTCGAGGCGGTGGCCAGCGAGAAGCCGAAGATCACCCCGTGCAGCGCCGGCCAGCCCATCAGCGTGGCCACGCCCCAGCCCAGCAGCGTGGCCACCGCGATCTGGCCGATGGCGCCGGGGATGGCGATGGCCTTCACCGCCATCAGGTCCTTCAGCGAGAAGTGCAGGCCGACGCCGAACATCAGCAGCATCACCCCGATCTCGGCCAACTGGTTGGCCAGGGTCTGGTCGGCGACGAAGCCCGGCGTGAACGGCCCGACCACCACCCCCGCCACCAGATAGCCCACCAGCGGCGACAGCCGCAGCTTGTTGGCCAGGGCGCCGAACACGAAGGCCAGGCCCAGGCCGATGGCGATCATGTTGATCAGGGCGGTGTCATGGTGCATCGGGACTCGCAGAAGAAGGGGGTAGGCCGATTCTACGGATGTTGTGCGGCCGGGCGGAAATGGTGTGGTGGTTGTGTCGGCCAGCGGTCGGTTTTCCCTTCTCCCTCTGGGAGAAGGTGCCCCGAAGGGGCGGATGAGGGTACGGGCGAAGCCTCGTGCAGCTTGATATTGCGAGGGCTTCGCCCTCGTACCCTCTCCCCAACCCCTCTCCCGGAGGGAGAGGGGCTTACTCAAAAACGCACATGCCCCGGTTTCCCGGGGCATGCGCGCATCACTCACTGTCCGGCGTTTTCCGGCTCACCACTTGTAGGTGATGCGGCCGTAGGCGTAGGCGCCGTTGAAGCCGGCCGGCGAGTAGTTGCTGTACGGGAACATGCCCGAGGACGAGTTGGCGAAGATGCTGCGGTCCGGGTGCGAGTCCAGCACGTTGTCCGCACCCAGGGTCAGCGTCCAGCGCTCGCCGGGCTTGTAGCTGGCCGAGACGTCGACGATCCACTGCGCGCCGAAGGTCTGGTCGTTGGCCGCGCCGCTGGTGGGGCGGTTGCTGAAGCTGCCGTAGCGGGTGGTGGTCAGGCCGATGTCCCAGCGCTCGGATTTCCACACGCCGCCGAGGATCACCTTGTCCTTCGGGTAGCCTTCCTCGATGCGGCCGCGCTCGTCGCGGGCGATGCGCGAGGGCGCGAGCGCGGCGAAGGTGTTCCACGCGGCGGGGTCGGCGGCGATGCCGGTGATCTCGGTCTTGCTGTAGCCGTAGCTGGCGGTGAGGTCCAGCGAGCTGGCCGCCAGCGGCACGCTGTAGGTGCCGACCACGTCCACGCCGCGGGTGCGGGTGTCGATGGCGTTGGTGAAGTAGTTGAACGAGGTCACGCCGTTGACGCCGAGGCTGGCCAGCAGGTCCTGCGCGGCTTGGGCGGCGTCGATCTTGGCCTGGTTGCCGGCGTAGCTGGGGTTGTTCGGGTCGATGTTCAGCGGCGAGGACAGCACGATGCGGTCGTCGATCTCGATCTGGTAGGCATCCACGGTCAGGTACAGGCGCTCGCTCGGCTGCAGCACCAGGCCCAGGCTGTAGGAGGTGGACTTCTCCTGCTTCAGCGGTTCCGAGCCGAGGGCCAGGGCCGCCGCGCTGGCGGCCGGGAAGGTGCCGCGCTGGGTGAACACGCCGCTGCTGTCCACCGAGCTGGTGATGACCTGGTAGTTCTGCTGCGCCAGCGAGGGTGCGCGGAAGCCGGTGGAGGCGGTGGCGCGCAGGGCCACCGCGTCGGTGAAGGCGTAGCGCGCCGACAGCTTGCCGGTGGTTTCGTTGCCGAAGTCCGAGTAGTCCTCGTAGCGGCCGGCGATGCCGGCGGAGAACTTGTCGGTGAAGTCGCCTTCGAGGCCGGCGTAGACGGCGTAGTTGTGGCGGTCCGAATGCACGGCGTTCTCGACGGTGAAGCCGCCGAAGCCCTGCGCGCCGCCGCCGAAGTACGAATCGGCCGAACCCGGCGACTGGTTCCACTTCTCCTGCCGGTACTCGGCGCCGAAGGACAGCGTCACCGGGTAGGCCAGGCCCCAGTCCAGCGCCTGCGAGAAGTCGGCGTTGACCACGTTCTGGGTGTACTCCAGCGCGCCGTCGTAGAAGCTGGTCGGGCTGCTGCTGCCGAGGCTGTAGTTGACCGTGTTGCGGGTGTGGAAGTCGATCTTGTTGTAGCCGTAGTTGTAGCTCACGTCCCAGTTGAAGCCGCCCTCGGTGCTGCCCTTCAGGCCGGCCACCAGCGAGCGATCCTTGGAATATTGGTTGATCTGCGGCACGAAGCCGTCCGGGTAGAACTGCGCGGTCAGCGGGTTGTGGTTCTTCGAACGGTAGAACGCGAACGAGGTGATGTCGCGGTTGCTGGCCGCCGCGGTGGCGTAGCCGGTGAGCGCGTCGCCGAACTGGAACTGGCCGTTGGCCGACACCGCCGTGGCCTGCACGCGCGGGTCGCCGATGACGAAGGTCTTCTCGCCGATGCCGGGGAAGTTGCTGCCGACGCCGTTCGGGTTGGTGCCCTGGTAGGGGCCGGCGCGGTTGCTCTCGTCCTGGTCGCTGACCTGCCCGGCCACGTGCAGGGTGCCGCGGCCGTCGCCGAACTCGACGCCGGCATCGCCGGAGAGCTGGTACTTGTTGCCGTCGCCGGCCGAATACTGGCCGTAGTCCACCGCCAGGCTGCCGCCCTTGCCGGCGCCCTTGAGCACGATGTTGACCACGCCGGCGATGGCGTCCGAACCATACTGGGCCGAGGCGCCGTCGCGCAGCACTTCCACGCGCTCGATGGCGGCGATCGGGATCGCGTTCAGGTCGGTGGCCGAGGAGCCGCGGCCGATGCTGCCGTTGACGTTGAGCTGGGCCGAGGTGTGGCGGCGCTTGCCGTTGACCAGCACCAGCACCTGGTCGGGCGAGAGCCCGCGCAGCTGCGCCGGGCGGATGCCGCTGGTGCCGTCGGTCAGCGCCGGGCGCGGGAAGTTGAGCGAGGGCAGGGCGCGCGCCAGCGCGGTGGCCAGCTCGCCGGTGCCGGTGGCCGACAGCGCCTCCGGGGTGATGATGTCGATCGGCGACTGCGACTCGGCCACGGTGCGGTCGGCCACGCGGGTGCCGGTGACGATCACGGTATCCAGCGTCTGCGCACTGGACTGGGCGAAGGCGGAAGCGACCGGGAGGCCGAGCGCGATGGCAACGGCGAGGGCGAGCGTGTTGGATTTGCTGTTCATCAGATTGCGGCTCCGGTGGAGTTGGCGGCACCCGGCGGCGGATTCGGCCGGTGGAGTGGGTGTGTCATCACGGATTAATGGAAAATTTACGTTGTGTCAAATCCGGCGCGGCCGTCTACATCGTTGCTTTTGAAAGCGTTTTTGCGGGCGGGACATCGGTGCGTACTTCGGTAAAGTGCCAGGGAACGATCGAGGCGGGACGGGATCGGGCGCGCTCGATGCGTTGGTCAAGTATTCGTTAACGCTAGAATCGCGTCGCAGGAATGCTCCTTGTTTGGACATTCCATACGGTTATAACGAGCCCATTCATGATTTCCCTACGTAATTTCGCCCTGCGTCGCGGCGAACGCCTGCTGCTGTCCAACGTCGACCTCACCCTGCATGCCGGCTACCGCGTCGGCGTGGTCGGCCGCAACGGCGCCGGCAAGTCCAGCCTGTTCGCCGCCGTGCGCGGCGAGCTGGAGGCCGACAAGGGCGACGTGTCGCTGCCCGGCAAGGTCCGCATCGCCGACGTGGCGCAGGAAACCCCGGCGCTGCCCGACCGCGCCATCGACTTCGTGCTCGGCGGCGACGACGTGGTGGCCGCGGTGCTGGCCGAGGAGGCCGCGGCCACCGCGCGCGAGGACTGGGAGGCGGTGGCCGAGGCGCACACCAGGATGGCCGAGCTGGGTGCCTACGACGCCGAGGCACGCGCCGGCAAGCTGCTGCACGGCCTCGGCTTCCCGGCCGAAACCCATGCGCGCCCGGTGGCCGCGTTCTCCGGCGGCTGGCGCGCGCGCCTGAACCTGGCGCGCGCGCTGATGATGCCCAGCGACCTGCTGCTGCTCGACGAACCGACCAACCACCTCGACCTCGACGCGGTGTACTGGCTGGAACAGTGGCTGCTCAAGTACCCAGGCACGCTGTTGCTGATCTCGCACGACCGCGAGTTCCTCGACAACGTCGCCACCCACACCCTGCACCTGCATGGCGGAACCGCCAAGCTGTATACCGGCGGCTACACCGACTTCGAGCGCCAGCGCGCCGAGCACCTGCGCCAGCAGCAGATCGCGCACGAGAAGGAACAGGCCGAGCGCGCCCACCTGCAGAGCTTCATCGACCGCTTCAAGGCGCAGGCCAGCAAGGCCACCCAGGCGCAGAGCCGGATGAAGCGGCTGGCCAAAATGACCGGCACCGAGGCGGTGCGCGCCGAGCGCGAGTTCCGCATCGAGTTCTCCGCGCCGGCCAAGCTGCCGTTCTCGTTGATCCGCCTGAACAATGTCGAGGCCGGTTATGGCGACGACGCGGTGATCCTCGAAGGCGTGGGCTTCGGCCTTGAAGCCGGCCAGCGCGTCGGCCTGCTCGGCCCCAACGGCGCGGGCAAGACCACGCTGGTCAAGACGCTGGTGGGCGACCTGCCGCCGCTGGCCGGCGAGCGCAGCGCGCACCCGGACATGAAGATCGGCTACTTCGCCCAGCACACGGTGGAATCGCTGCGCGAAGGCGCCACGCCGATGGACCACTTCCGCGACATCGACCCGGACGGCATCAACCAGTCGTTCCGCGACTTCCTCGGCAAGTGGAACTTCCCCGGCGACCGCGCGTTCGAGCCGGTCGATGGCTTCTCCGGCGGCGAGCGCGCGCGGTTGGCGCTGGCGCTGATCGCGTGGCAGCAGCCGAACGTGCTGCTGCTCGACGAACCCACCAACCACCTCGACCTGGAAATGCGCGAAGCGCTGGCCGAGGCGTTGAGCATCTTCGAAGGCGCGATCGTGATGGTCAGTCACGACCGCCACCTGATCGGGCTGGTCTGCGACACCTTCTGGCGCGTGGCCGACGGCGTGGTCGAGCCGTTCGCCGGCGACCTCGACGAATACGCCGCGTGGCTGCGCACCCGCGCCACCGCGCAGGGCGCGCGCAGCAAGGCCGAGCGCGCCGACAAGGCGGAAAAGCCTGTCGCCGCCTCGGCCCCGATTGCCGCCGCGCCAGTACCGTCGAAGAAACCGGTCAATCCGCACAAACTGGAAGCGGCGGAGAAGAAGGTCGAGCAGCTCGGCGCGGCGCTGGCCGACATCGACCGGCAACTGGCCGACCCGGCCAACTACGCCGATGCGGCGAAGATGGGCAGGCTGGGCGGCGAGCGCGAAGTGCTGGCGCAGCAGTTGGAGCAGGCCGAAGCGGCGTGGATGGAGCTGCTCGACTAGACCGCGGCATGACGTAGGAGCGCACTTCAGTGCGCGATGAGGCCTTCCCGGTAAAGCCACATCGCGCACTGAAGTGCGCTCCTACGACGCCCTCTGCGCCTGCAACCACAGGCGGAAACGTTTGAGCGGCTCGCGCTCCGGCCGCGAACGCAGCCGCGTCAGCCAGTAGCGGTCCAGCGTGAGCGTCTGCGCGAATGGCTGCAGCAGCCGTCCTTCGGCCAGTTCCTGCTCGAACATGCGCAGCGGCAGCAGCGCCACGCCGGCGCCGGACGCCGCGGCGCTGGCCAATGTCAGCGAGGAATCGAACACCGGACCGCGTGCCTCCACCCCGGCGGCGCCGGCCGCTTGCAGCCAGCGCGGCCACTCGTCGTTGCGGTAGGAACGCAGCAGCGTCGTCCCGGCCAGTTCGCGTGGCGCGTGCAGGCGCCGCGCCAGCACGGGGGCGCACACCGGCGCGAACGGCGCATCAAGGATGGCCGTGCAGTCCTGCCCCTGCCAGTCGCCGTCGCCGAAGCGGATCGCCAGGTCCAGCCCTTCGCCGGCCAGGTCGATGCGGTTGTTGTGGGTCTGCAGGCGCAGCTCGATGTCTGGGTGCGCGGCCTCGAAGGCCGGCAGCCGCGGCAGCAGCCAGCCGGTGGCGAAGGTGCCGACCACGCCCACCGTCAGCACCTCGCGCATGCGCCCGCCGGTGAAACGGTCCAGCGCGATGCCGATGCGGTCGAAGGATTCGGTCAGCACCGGGTGCAGCGCTGCGCCTTCGTCGGTCAGCGCCACCCCGCGCGGCAGCCGGTGGAACAACGTCACCTGCAGGCGCTCCTCCAGCGTGCGGATCTGGTGGCTGAGCGCGGCCTGGCTGACGCACAGTTCCAACGCCGCGCGGGTGAAGTTCAGGTGGCGCGCGGCGGCCTCGAACGCGCGCAGGGCGTTGAGCGGGAGCTGGGGGCGGATCATGCGGGAGTCATCAATATGGGTGATGGATGTTGCCACCATCTGGCGGAAAATGTGCCGGAATTGGGGTAATTAACATCGAAAAATCTAATGACTGACGATGAAAATTCGCGCTGGTCCGCAATGCGCCCGCCGCCAACAATCGCCGCAGTCCGAACCCGTCAAGGAGAACCCGCATGTTGGCCCGCCGCCAGTTCCTGAAGTTCAGCGCCGGCACCTTGGCCACCGCCATCGTCCTGCCAGCGCTGGCGCGCACGCCGGCATCCGCGTCCGCCGCGGCGGACGACTTCGCCGCGCTGGAGAAGCGCTGCGGCGGCCGGCTCGGCGTCTGCCTGTGGCACCCGGCCAGCGGCGCGCGCTTCGGCCACCGCATGGACGAGCGTTTCCCGATGTGCAGCACCTTCAAGTTCCTGCTCGCCGCCGCGGTGCTGCACCGGGCCGGTCGCGGTGAGCTGTCGCTGGACCGGCGCGTGCCGGTGCGCGCCGCCGACATCCTCCACCATTCGCCGGCCAGCACGCGCCACGTCGGCAAGGACATGAGCGTGCGCGACCTGTGCCGGGCCACGCTGACCATCAGCGACAACGCCGCGGCCAACCTGCTGCTGCCGCTGGTCGGCGGGCCGGCCGGGCTGACCGCCTTCCTGCGCGCGCAGGGCGACGCGCTCACCCTCTGCGCGCGCCATGAGCCGGAACTCAACCTGTTCGCGCCGGGCGACCCGCGCGACACCACCAGCCCGGCGGCGATGGCCGGCAACCTGCAGCGCTTCGTGCTGGGCGATGCGCTGGAACCGGCCTCGCGCATGCAACTGGCCGACTGGCTGATCGACAACCAGACCGGCGATGCGCGCCTGCGCGCGGGTTTGCCGCACGGCTGGCGGGTCGGCGACAAGACCGGCAGTGGCTACGAACGCGACGGCATCACCAACGACGTCGCCGTGCTGTGGCCGGAACAGGGGGGCGCGCCGTGGCTGCTGGCCTGCTACCTGCAGGGCTCGACGCTGGACGACGACGGCCGCAACGGCATCCTGCGCCGCGTCGGCGAACTGGCCGCCATCCACATGGGGTGAGTGGTTTCCGCGTCCCGGCGGGTGTGTACTCTGTGCGCCTGTCCGGAAAGGAAACAAGGCTGCATGAGCCGGGAACTGGTCTATCTGTCGCTGATCTTCGCGTTGCTGGTGATCCCGCGTGCCCTGCAGCGCTTCAGCGTGCCGGCGCCGCTGACCTGCCTCGCCTTCGGCATCGGCGCGATGCTGTGGCTGGGCGATGGCGCGCAGGACCCGGTGGTGGGGCTGTTGTCCACGCTGGGCATTTCCTCGCTGTTCCTGTTCGCCGGCCTGGAGGTCGACCTGCAGGACCTGCGCCGCGGCATGTGGCCGTTGCTGGTGCACCTGCTGATCCGGGTGGCCACGTTGGCGGGCGTGGCCTGGCTGGCCTGGCATTACGCCGGGTTGTCATGGCAGGCGGCCGGCCTGCTGGCGTTGGCGCTGCTGACCCCTTCCACCGGCTTCATCATGGAGTCGCTGTCGCGGCTGGGGCTGAGCGACGCCGAGCGGTTCTGGGTCAGCAGCAAGGCCATCGCCGGCGAACTGCTGGCGCTGGCCGCGCTGTTCGTGGTGCTGCAGGCGGGCGACCCCGGCCACATGGCGCTGTCCAGCCTGACGCTGGTGGCGATGATGGTCGGCCTGCCGTTGCTGTTCATCGCACTTGGCCGCTGGGTGGTACCGCATGCGCCCGGTTCGGAGTTCTCGCTGCTGGTGATGGTCGGGTTGCTGGCGGCCTACATCACCTATGCGCTGGGCGTGTACTACCTGGTCGGTGCCTTCATCGCCGGGCTGGTCGCGCGCCTGCTGCAGCAGCGCATGCCCTTGCTGGCCTCGCACGAGAACCTGCATGCATTGCGCCTGTTCGCCTCGTTCTTCGTGCCGTTCTATTTCTTCGGCTCCGGCACCCATGTGCCGGGCGAGGCCCTGAGCTTCGAGGCATTGGGGCTGGGCGTGCTGCTCACCCTCGTCGTGCTGCCGCTGCGCATCGCGCTGGTGTGGCTGCAGCGGCGGGCGATGTTCGGCGAGAGTTTCCGCTCCAGCCTGCGGGTGTCGCTGGCGTTGTCGCCGACCCTGGTCTTCACCCTGGTGCTGGCCGGCATCATGCGCGAGCGCTTCGAGGTGTCGGCGGTGCTGTACGGGGCATTGTTGCTGTATGCGGCATTGAACACGCTGTTGCCGTCGCTGGTGTTCCGCGCGCCGCTGGACGTGGACCCGCTGCAGAACGAGGGGGAAGCCGCCCCGGCCGTTGCGGAAGCCACGGTCGTCGCCGAGGCGCCGGCGGCACGGCCGGAGTGAGCCGCCGATGCGCCCGCATGGGCGCGGGAGCGGGGCAGGCACCCGATGGGCGGTGCCTTTGTTCAGGTTCGGCGGCCGAATCGCGGGGCATGGCCGTCCGGCGGATTTGCCCCGTCCCGCGCGCGGCCGCAAAATAGCCGGCTTTCCCGGCCCCTTCCGGTGCCGGCATTCCCCCTGCGGAGCTTTCCATGCGTACCCACTTCTGCGGCCTGGTCGACGAGACCCTGATCGGCCAAACCGTGACCCTCGCCGGCTGGACCGACGTCGCCCGCAACCAGGGCGGCGTCTGCTTCATCGATCTCCGGGATCACGAAGGCATCGTGCAGGTGACGGTGGAGGTCGACAACGCCGAGGTGTTCGCCGTGGCCGCGTCGCTGGGCTACGAGGACGTGTTGCAGGTCGAAGGCGTGGTGCGCGCCCGCCATGCGGTCAACGACAAGATGCGCACCGGCAAGGTGGAGGTGATCGCCTCCCGCATCACCGTCCTCAACAAGGCCGCGCCGCTGCCGTTCCACGCCCACGAGAACCCGGGCGAGGACACCCGCCTGAAGTACCGCTACCTCGACCTGCGCCGCCCGGAGATGCAGCGCATGCAGCGCACCCGCATCAGGCTGGTGCAGGCGCTGCGTCGCCACCTCGACGTGCGCGGCTTCCAGGACATCGAGACGCCGATCCTGACCAAGGCCACGCCGGAGGGCGCGCGCGACTTCCTGGTGCCGGCGCGCATGCACCCGGGCGAGTTCTACGCGCTGCCGCAGAGCCCGCAGCTGTTCAAGCAGATCCTGATGGTGGCCGGCTTCGACCGCTACTACCAGATCGCGCGCTGCTTCCGTGACGAGGCGCTGCGCGCCGACCGCCAGCTGGAGTTCACCCAACTGGACATGGAGTTCGCCTTCGTGCGCGAGCGCGACGTGCAGGATTTCGTCGAGGACATGATCCGCTCGATCTTCAAGGAAGTGGTGGACGTCGAACTGGACGCGCAGTTCCCGCGCATGACCTGGGCCGAGGCAATGCGCCGCTATGGTTCGGACAAGCCGGACCTGCGCATCGCGCTGGAACTGGTGGACGTGGCCGGACTGGTCAAGGACAGCGAGTTTTCGGTGTTCACCGCCGCCGCCAACGACGCCGACGGCCGCGTCGCCGCGCTGCGCGTCCCGGGCGGCGCAGTGCTGAGCCGCAAGCAGATCGACGAGTACGCCGCCCACGCCGCCAAGTACGGTGCCAAGGGCCTGGCCTACGTCAAGATCGACGAGGCCGGCGAGGTTTCTTCGCCGATCCGCAAGTTCTTCGGCGAAGAGGCGTTTGCCGCGCTGCTGGGGCACGTCGGCGCCGGCAACGGCGACATCGTGTTCTTCGGTGCCGGCGGCTACAACAAGGTCTCCGACTTCATGGGCGCGCTGCGCCTGAAGGCCGGCAAGGACTTCAACCTGGTCGCCGACGGCTGGCGCCCGCTGTGGGTCACCGACTTCCCGATGTTCGAGTGGGACGACGAGGAGCAGCGTTACGTTGCGCTCCACCACCCGTTCACCGCGCCGGCGGTGGACGACGTCGCCGACCTGCGCGCCAATGCCAGGACCGCTGTGTCGCGCGGCTACGACATGGTGCTCAACGGCAACGAGATCGGCGGCGGCTCCATCCGTATCCACCGCCCGGAAATGCAGAGCGCGGTGTTCGAACTGCTCGGCATCGGCGCCGAGGAAGCCCGCGCCAAGTTCGGCTTCCTGCTCGATGCGCTCAAGTACGGCACGCCACCGCATGGCGGCATCGCCTTCGGCCTCGATCGTCTCGTCATGCTGATGGCCGGCGCCGACAGCATTCGCGACGTCATCGCATTCCCGAAGACGCAGACCGCCGCAGACCTCATGACCGATGCGCCGACCAGCGTGAGCGAACAGCAGC
>Ga0182740_1000522_pt1 | contig 41252 bp, 39 predicted proteins | sample eDN5th37CKraftBY_FD_128872 | JGI IMG/M metagenome (GOLD analysis project Ga0182740, IMG submission 128872) | Enriched backyard soil microbial communities from Emeryville, California, USA - eDNA 5th pass 37_C Kraft BY (version 2) (version 2) | ecosystem: Environmental > Terrestrial > Soil >...
ATGTCATACGCCAGTGTCGTATCCAGCGCGGTTACGACATGAGCCAGGCAATCCAGGATCGGCTCCTGTCTAATGTCATCGACAAGGACATTACTGGGGCAGACATCCAAGTATTGCTTAAGGCACATTCAAAGCTCTTTGGCTCGCGGAAATACCGGGACGTGACCGTCGGAGACATGCAGGACCTGGTCAGGACCATCAAAGATAACGTCAAGCTCCAGCCGGATGGCGTTGGAGCTGCCGCTTTCTCACGCGATCAATGGTCGAGGATCGTCGAAGCGACCCGGGTAATCGTCAAGGAGTCCATAGCCGGCGCTCAAGAGACGAGTGCGATGGAGAAGGTGCGGACGCACTTGAGGGGCCATCTTCCGGGATGGATGGCCAACCGGCTGATTGCCGTCCTGAACAAACTGGCCAGTTGTTCGTCATTCTTCAAGAACCCTGGCCTTCACGCTGCGGTACTGCTGGTCAGTGTCTTTGGGATCGGAGCAAGCGCCGGAGTAGGGATAGCCGTGGTAACCGCTGTCACATCGCTCGGTCTATATGCCGCATTCCACGTCTACCAGGCTGCCAGGCAGACCCCCGAAATGCAGGAAGCGAACTTTGTCCAGAATCTCGCCAACGCGTGGGGCAATGAGTTCAACGAGGGGCGCATTCACCAACCCGGCGACTGCAACTGGAACCTGATGCTACTGTCGAATGGCGAGCGCTTCATTTCCGACATTCTCAGCTCCGTCTACAACCACGGTCAGCGGACCAACCGGGATGAACTGCGCAGTTACTTCCGTCTGGCCTTCCGGCAAGCCGCCGATGACTGCCGGCCGGTCAAACTCATTCATCGTGAATCCCGAGTCGCGGATCTCAAGCTGGAGCTTGGCCGTACCAAGTACAGGGAAGGCAAGAAGTACGTGGAAGACGCGGGTCACCGGACGGTCGATGGCGTGCTGTGGAGGACGTTTTCGCGGGAGACTACCAAGGATCGCAAGATCGTCGTGCGGGAATTCATCGCTCTCAGCAATGACCCGATCGAACTTCGCCTGCAGAACAACAGGGTGTGGGACAGGATCAGTTTTCTCCAGGAGACCAAGGCTCGGGGCGAGGAAGCCAAGCTTGAAACCAAGCTCAATCAATCGCTGACGGGGTATATCGGCGCAGTCAAACTGCCAAACGGCTCCATTGCCGAGATTTATCGGGATGACAGTCGCCTGCTCAAGCTTTCGGATGTTCACCGGTGGGTTGATTGGCTGGGCGCAAATCCGAAGGTGAAGCATTTCAAATACGCGGCAGACATTAGGGACCTTCTGGTGAGCGAGGAGGCTCAGCTGAGAAGGAACCTCGTCCAGACGATCGGGATCCCGGAGGAGCTCCTGAACCATGATGCGTTTCGGGTCGGCAAGCAGGGGCAGGTGCTTTTCAATCTGAGTTTGGTTGAAGAATGGGCTTCCCATACGGATTCAAAACGCCAGCTTTCCGGCTTCAACTCAAAGCGATCGTCAATGCTCAGCGATGGCTCTTTTGCCTCCACCTCGCGTGCGACGTTCGACAGCGGATACACTGGTTCATTGCTGACGTCGTCCTCCACCACGTCGAGCGGTTCAGCGAGTACGCCCGTCACGCAGACGGATGTGGATGCCAAGATGGAAGAGAAGTTGCGGAAGAAGCTTGCGGACCTGCTTAACACCAGACCCAGGGGTGACGTTCCAGAAGCGCACTTGAGCAGCGCATCATCCGAGGGCGCGATGGTGGTTGCCGAGAAGAGCGGAAAAAAGCGAATGTCCTTCTTCGGCAAGTCGAAGCGCGCTGACGACAAGCCGGGGCAGGTCAAGGCCGACAAAGGAAGCAAGGCGGTAGATCGCACAGGCTATTTCAACCCCACAGAAGAAGCAGCGTGGTTCATCCAGACCGGCGGCAAGTTAAACAAGCCGGTCTAGATCCGGTGCAGGCGGTGAGGGGGCCTTGCTCTATCTCGCAGATTCCGGATTGACAGACCAAAAGCACTGCCATTAATGTCGCCGCCATGACAACGAACATTCTTCTCGTGGTGGGTAGGCACATGGGCAAGGCGGCGTAGCCGCCAGGCATCAGCCGCTCATGTGCAAACAAAGGCTCCTTCGGGGGCCTTTTTTATTGTCGATTTGCCAGAAATGGCAGTATTAGGTCCGTGGATCAAATGGGGCAGGAAAGCAGATGAATGCACAAGCGCCAGCGCCCAAGTGGCAGGAGACAAAAATGCAAGAGATGACGGGCGCCGAGATGGTGGTACAGGCGCTGAGGGACAACGGTGTAAAGCACATTTTCGGTTACCCCGGTGGCGCCGTCCTCCCGATCTATGACGAGCTGTTCCAGCAGGAAGACATCGAGCACATCCTTGTTCGTCACGAGCAGGGCGCTGGCCATGCTGCCGAGGGTTACGCACGGTCTACCGGAAACGTCGGCGTGATGCTCGTCACCTCCGGCCCTGGCGCCACCAATGCCGTCACGCCCCTGCAGGACGCGCTGATGGACTCCATCCCGCTCGTCTGCATCACCGGCCAGGTTCCGACCACGCTGATCGGCTCGGACGCATTCCAGGAATGCGACACCGTCGGCATCACGCGTCCCTGCACCAAGCACAACTGGCTGGTTCGCGACGTCAACGAGTTGGCGGCCATCCTGCACGAAGCTTTCCATGTTGCCAGAACGGGGCGTCCGGGTCCTGTCGTCGTCGACATCCCGAAGGACATCCAGTTCTCCACGGGGACCTATACGCCGCCGCAGACCGCACCGCGCACCAGCTACCATCCGCGCGTCCATGGCGATGCGGAAGCCATCAAGGCTGCGATCGAGCTGATGAAGACGGCCAAGCGCCCGGTCATCTATTCCGGCGGTGGCGTCGTCAACGCGGGTACTGAAGCCTCGTTGCTGCTGCGCGAGCTGGTCAACCTGACGGGCTTCCCGATCACGTCTACGCTGATGGGCCTCGGCGCCTATCCGGCCTCTGGTGAGAACTGGCTCGGCATGCTGGGCATGCATGGTACTTACGAAGCCAATATGGTCATGCACGACTGCGACGTGATGCTCTGCATCGGCGCGCGGTTCGACGACCGTATCACCGGTCGTATCGACGCGTTCTCACCCAACTCGAAGAAGATCCACATCGACGTCGATCCGTCCTCGATCAACAAGAACGTCCGCGTCGATATCCCGATCATCGGCGATGCCGGCACGGTGCTCGAGGACATGGTTCGCCTGTGGCGGGCCACGGCGAAGGCCGACAAGGATGGCCTGAAACCCTGGTGGGATCAGATCAACCGGTGGCGCAGCCGCAATTCGCTTGCCTACAAGCACAGCGACGACGTGATCATGCCGCAGTACGCGATCCAGCGCCTCTACGAGCTGACCAAGGACCGCAAGACCTACATCACGACGGAAGTCGGCCAGCATCAGATGTGGGCGGCGCAGCACTTCGGCTTCGAGGAGCCGAACCGCTGGATGACTTCCGGAGGTCTCGGCACGATGGGTTACGGCCTGCCGGCGGCACTTGGCGTTCAGATAGCCCATCCGGACGCGCTGGTCATCGACGTTGCCGGTGACGCATCTGTCCAGATGACGATCCAGGAGATGAGCTCGGCCGTTCAGTACAACGCGGCTATCAAGATCTTCATCCTGAACAACCAGTACATGGGCATGGTGCGCCAGTGGCAGCAGCTGCTCCATGGCAACCGCCTGTCGCACTCCTACACGGAAGCGATGCCGGACTTCGTGAAGCTGGCTGAAGCCTACGGCTGCCATGGCATCCGTTGTGACAAGCCGAGCGAGCTCGACGCCGCCATCAAGGAGATGATCGAGACGCCGGGACCGGTGATCTTCGATTGCCGCGTGGCGAACCTCGCCAACTGCTTCCCGATGATTCCGTCCGGCAAGGCTCACAACGAGATGCTGCTGCCGGACGAGGCAACGGACGAAGCCGTCGCCAACGCCATCGACGAAAAGGGCCGGATGCTGGTTTAACATCCAGGGACCAATGGTGTCGGCCAGCGATATACCGAGGGCCGACGCCGAACGTGACACGGGGAGCGCCTGCCGCCTATCAAGCGAGCGGGGCACTCCAGGGGCAAAAGCTTTTCCGAGAGAGTAATATGAGCGCTCACCTACAACCGACCGGCTCCGCCTACTTCATTACCAAGGAAACTTCCAAGGCAGAGAAGCGTACGCTGGCCGTGCTGGTCGACAATGAGCCTGGCGTGCTTGCGCGCGTCATCGGCCTGTTCTCCGGCCGCGGCTACAACATCGACAGCCTGACTGTTTCCGAAACCGAGCACGAGCAGCACCTGTCGCGCATCACCATCGTGACGCATGGCACGCCGAACGTCATCGAGCAGATCAAGCATCAGCTCGAGCGCATCGTTCCCGTGCATCGCGTTGTGGACCTCTCCGAAGTTGCGCAGGAGCGCAATCAGGACAATCCGCTCGAGCGCGAACTTGCGATGATCAAGGTGAAAGGCAAGGGCGACGCCCGTGTGGAGGCACTGCGCCTCGCTGATGCTTTCAGGGCGCATGTCATCGACGCCAACACCGAGCACTTCATCTTCGAGATCACGGGACGAGTTTCCAAGATCGAGCAGTTCATCGCGATCATGAAGCCGCTCGGCCTCGTGGAAGTGTGCCGCACCGGTGTGGCCGCCATGAATCGCGGTCCGGAAGGCCTCTGAAGCAACAGCAGTTCCGGCGGCGACATATTCCTGCCGGAACTATCCTACATCTTCAGCGCGAACCTTCCCTCCGGGGAAGAGGAGCGTCACTAGATCATCGTTTTAACGCAATTCCGGACGGAAAACCGGTCCCACTTTTCCTGGAATTGCTCTAGTTCCAACCTGAAATGTCCCAAGGTTCCCCGTTGCAGTCCGAGACTTTCGCAGCATTGCTGGTCTTTTCGTTCGTCTCGTCGATAACGCCGGGACCGAACAACTTCATGCTGCTCGCATCGGGTGTGAATTTCGGGTTCAAGCGCAGCATCCCGCACATGCTGGGCATCGGCATTGGCTTTGCCTCACTGCTGCTGGGGGTGGGTTTCGGGCTTGGCGCATTGCTCACCGCTTATCCAAGCATGCACTTTGGATTGAAGGTCGCCGGTGGTGCCTACCTTCTTTACCTCGCCTGGCGGATCGCCATGTCCCGCTCCATGGGCTCCGGCAAGCAAGAGAAGCAGCGGCCGATGCGCTTCATCGAAGCTGCAGCGTTCCAGTGGGTCAATCCGAAGGCCTGGGTCATGGCAGTCACCGCGATGGCACTCTACACGGACCCGCAGACGCCCTTCGTGTCCGTGCTGCTGGTGACGCTAGCGTTTGCACTCGTCAACCTGCCGTGCGTCTCCAGCTGGACTGCTTTCGGCATGGCGCTTCGAGGCTTCCTATCCGATCCGGTACGTCTGAAGTGGTTCAATATCGCGATGGGCGTGGCGCTGGCGCTGACGCTCTGGCCGATGCTGGCTTAAGCGACTTCGTTTCTACAAAAGCAAGCGCCGCCGTGGAGTACACGAGCGGCGCGGAAATCAGCAAAAACGAGAGTAGATCAGTCGGGTACGCTCGTCTGAAGCGCCAGGGCGTGCAGTGCCCCGCCCATGTTGCCCTTCAGGGCCTCATAGATCATCTGATGCTGCTGTACCCGGCTCTTTCCACGGAAGCTCTCCGCGACGACTTCGGCGGCGTAGTGGTCACCATCGCCGGCAAGGTCGCGAATCGTCACCTTGGCATCCGGGATGCTCTCCTTGATGAGGCGTTCGATCTCTTTAGCGTCCATTGCCACCAGAAAATACTCCTTCTTTCAACGAGTCGGAGAATGCCGCGAATGGCAGGGAAAAGCAAACCAATGCAGCGGTGATTTCCCCACAGCAAAGGCGTGGGGGAGCGGATGGATCTCAGCCTTCGCGCCAATGAAAAACGGCGGGTCTGAGCCCGCCGTCGATCGAGATTTTATAAGCTGCTCGGCCTAGTGCGAAGCACCATCCATGAAGGCCGGGAACCAGCCATCGTGCGAGCCCTTGAGCGCTGCAACGGAGACCGCCTTTGCGTCGCCAAGCTTCACATCCGTGCCACCGGTGACACCGATTACCTGAACGCTGACGCCATCGGTCGCGAGCTTCGCTGCCGTACCCTTCGGGGCGGTCAGGACGTAACGGCCCTGATCCTCGCCGAAGAAGGCTGCGATCGGAGAGGCGTTCTGCGGCTGGTCAATTGTTGCACCGATGCCGGAGGCGATCGCCATCTCGGCAACGGCAACAGCAAGGCCACCATCGGAGATGTCGTGCGATGCCGTCACAATGCCATCAGCGATCAGCTTGCGGACGAAGCCGCCGGTCTTGCGCTCGTGCGCGAGGTCAACCTTCGGGGCAGGGCCGATCTTCTTGCCATGCAGCTCGCGCAGATAGGCAGACTGACCAAGGTGTGTGCCCCATTCCTCGGATGCGCCGACGAGCAGGATTTCTTCGCCTTCGGCGGCGAAGCGAACGCGCGCCATGCGCGACCAGTCTTTGATCAGGCCAACGCCACCGATGGTGGGCGTCGGCAGGATGCCCTGACCAAGCGTCTCGTTGTAGAGTGAGACGTTGCCGGAGACGATCGGGAAGTCGAGCGCGCGGCAGGCTTCGCCGATGCCTTTGATGGCGAAGACGAACTGGCCCATGATCTCAGGACGCTCAGGATTGCCGAAGTTCAGGTTGTCGGTCGATGCGAGCGGCAGCGCGCCGCTGGCCGTCAGGTTGCGCCAGCACTCGGCAACTGCCTGCTTGCCGCCTTCGTACGGATCGGCTTCGCAGTAGAACGGGTTGACGTCGGAGGAGAAGGCCAGCGCCTTCTTCTCGCTGCCCTCGACACGCACAACACCGGCGTCGGCACCCGGAAGCTGCAGCGAGTTGCCCTGGATGAGCGTGTCGTACTGCTCCCAGACCCAGCGGCGGGACGAGAGGTTCGGCGAACCCAGCAGCTTCACCAGAGCGTCAGCCACGTCGGCCTGCGGGATGTCTGCATCGGTCAAGGCCGCGGCTGGCTTCGGCTCGACCCATGGACGGTCGTATTCCGGAGCCTCGTCGCCCAGTTCCTTGATCGGGAGGTTCGCAACTTCCTCGCCCTGATGGAAAACGCGGAAGCGCAGGTCATCGGTGGTCTCGCCGACGATGGCGAAGTCCAGACCCCACTTGCGGAAGATGGCTTCGGCTTCTTCTTCCTGCTCTGGACGCAACACCATGAGCATGCGCTCCTGGCTTTCCGAGAGCATCATCTCGTAGGCGGTCATGCGCTCTTCGCGAACCGGGACCTTATCCAGGTCAAGGCGGATGCCGAGGTCGCCCTTGGCGCCCATTTCCACGGCCGAGCAGGTGAGGCCGGCTGCACCCATGTCCTGGATGGCAATGACGGCGCCGGAGGCCATCAGTTCAAGGCAGGCTTCCAGCAGGCACTTCTCGGTGAAAGGGTCGCCAACCTGAACGGTCGGGCGCTTCTCCTCGATGGTCTCGTCGAATTCTGCCGATGCCATGGTTGCGCCGCCGACACCGTCGCGGCCCGTCTTGGCGCCGAGGTAGACGACGGGGAGGCCGACGCCTTCCGCCTTGGAATAGAAGATCTTGTCCGCGTCAGCGAGGCCTGCAGCAAAGGCATTGACGAGGATGTTGCCGTTGTAGCGCTCGTCGAACTGCACTTCACCGCCAACGGTCGGAACGCCGAAGGAATTGCCGTAGCCGCCAACGCCAGCAACGACGCCGGAAACAAGGTGCCTGGTCTTTGGATGGTCAGGCTCACCAAAACGCAGCGCGTTCATGGCAGCGATCGGACGCGCGCCCATGGTGAAGACGTCGCGCAGAATGCCGCCAACGCCGGTCGCCGCGCCCTGATAGGGCTCGATGAAGGACGGATGGTTGTGGCTTTCCATCTTGAAGATGACCGTCTGGCCGTCACCGATATCAACGACGCCCGCGTTTTCGCCCGGGCCCTGGATGACCTGCGGACCGGAGGTCGGAAGCGTGCGCAGCCACTTCTTCGAGCTCTTGTAGGAGCAATGCTCGTTCCACATGGCCGAGAAGATGCCGAGCTCGGTGAAAGTAGGCTCCCTGCCGATCAGGTCGAGAATACGCTGATATTCGTCAGGCTTCAGCCCATGCGCGGCCACCAGCTCCGGTGTGATGGGGATCGCGTTCGGGATGCTCATTACGCTTCAACCTTTCAAAGAAATAATTCGCGCTTTTCCTGCCGGTCAGGCGACGCATGCCTGTGAGCCAGTCGACCAACGCCGGATATCCTGCTCGATACGGCTGCCGACCGGACCCTGGGTCAGGGGACCATAGGTTTCAATTTTCGCCGGGCTGCCTTGAGCCTCTACGACGAGGACCGGCAAGCCATACTGGCTATTCTTCTTCAACAGCAGCAGGCGAGGGCGCCCGTATTGCGTATCCAGTTCCGGGATCAGCCGGAGACCCGCGAAAGCCGGGTCCTTGGAACGCATCCAGCAGGTCGCCGCCTTGCTGTTGATCGCCTGAAGCGTTGCGATCGCCGCTGCCTGTCCCGTCTGCGGGGCCTCTACGGGGCTCACCTTCTCGTCCCGGCACCCGGCGACAGCCAGGGCAGCCAGAAGAACGGCGGCGCAGCCAAGCAGTCGGGCCCGGACGGGAAGAGGCGATCGGCTCACGCAGCTTTTCCCAGAACGCTCTCAAACAGGCCCCGACCGTCGGAACCACCATGGGCGGCTTCGATCAGGTTCTCGGGGTGCGGCATCAGACCAAGCACGTGGCCGTTCTCGTTCATGACGCCCGCAATGTCGTTGATCGAACCGTTCGGATTCGTGCCGTCGGCGTAGCGGAACACCACCTGGCCGTTGCCTTCGATGCGCTCAAGCGTGGCGGCATCGGCAAAATAGTTGCCGTCGTGATGGGCTACCGGGCAGCGGATGATCTGGTTGGGCTGATAGACGTTGGTGAAGGCGGTGTTCGCGTTGGCGATCTGCAGCTTCACTTCGCGGCAGACAAACTTGAGCGATGCATTGCGCATCAGGGCGCCGGGCAGAAGGCCAGCCTCAAGCAGGATCTGGAAGCCGTTGCAGACGCCGATGACCTTGACGCCCTTGGCAGCCTTTTCGGCCACGGCCCGCATCACGGGCATGCGTGCAGCGATCGCGCCGCAGCGCAGGTAGTCGCCATAGGAGAAGCCGCCGGGGATGACGATCAGATCGACATCGGGCAGGTCGGTGTCCGTCTGCCAGACGGTGACTGGAGCCTTGCCGGAAATCTTCGTAAGCGCGGCGATCATGTCGCGGTCGCGATTGAGGCCCGGGAGCTGGATGACTGCAGATTTCATGGCATTCGTTCCAGAGTGTTTTGGGGGAGCCGGGAGTCTGGCAATCAGCCGATGCTGATGCTGAAGTCTTCGATCACCGTGTTGGCGAGCAGCTGTTCGCACATCTTGCGAAGGGCTTCCTCAGCCTTGGCCGGATCGGTTTCCTCGAGCACGACATCGAATACCTTGCCCTGACGAACGCCGGCAACACCGGCAAAGCCAAGCCCGCCGAGCGCGCTCTCGATCGCCTTGCCCTGAGGGTCCAGGACGCCATTCTTCAACGTAACAATAACACGGGCCTTGGTCACTATGCCTACTCCAAAGAAGATACCGAGGCGGCTCCGGCGGCCTTGAAGAACGCGACCGGAGCGGCAGTCATCAGATGCTTAGTGGCGCGTCTCGCCATCGTCCGGCTTGGACGTCACCAGAACCGGGCTTGCAGGCTTGCCGTTGTCGTTCTCGTTCATGATGCCGAGACGACGGGCAACTTCCTGATAGGCTTCGACGAGGCCACCCATGTCGCGACGGAAACGGTCCTTATCCAGCTTGTCCTTGGTCGCGACGTCCCAGAGGCGGCAGGAGTCCGGAGAGATCTCGTCGGCGAGAACGATGCGCATCATCTCGCCTTCCCAGAGGCGGCCGCACTCGATCTTGAAGTCGACGAGCTGAATGCCCGCGCCAAGGAAGAGGCCGGAGAGGAAGTCGTTGATGCGGATGGCGAGTGACATGATGTCGTCGAGTTCCGGCGGGGTCGCCCAGCCGAAAGCCGTGATGTGCTCTTCCGAGACCATCGGGTCGTTCAGGGCGTCAGCCTTGTAGTAGAACTCGATGATGGAGCGCGGCAGGACAGTGCCTTCCTCGAGACCAAGGCGCGTAGCGAGCGAGCCGGCAGCGATATTGCGGACCACGACCTCGAGCGGGATGATTTCCACTTCCTTGATCAGCTGCTCACGCATGTTGAGGCGGCGGATGAAGTGGGTCGGGATACCGATCCGATTCAGGTTCTCGAAGATGTGCTCGGAAATTCGGTTGTTGAGAACACCCTTGCCGTCAATGACCTCGTGCTTTTGCGCGTTGAACGCAGTCGCGTCGTCCTTGAAAAACTGGATGAGGGTACCAGGCTCCGGGCCTTCATAAAGAATTTTGGCCTTGCCTTCATAGATGCGGCGGCGACGGGTCATAGCGTTAACTCTGGGTTTGGGTGCCGGTCTTCAAATGGTGATCATAGCCTGACTCGGCAAGATAAATACGGCCAGTGCGGCTCTGCGGGGCTCTTAGCGCAAATGCGGTCCCATCTCAATCACCATTTGCGTTAATCAACCGTCATGCGGCAAGATGCGTACTTCACTTGACCGAAAGAGCATCTTCGGCATCGCTGCAACTGGGGCTAACGAGTTGAGGGATACTCCCATGACCACTCTCAAGGAACGTGAGGAAGCCTTTGAACGAAAGTTCGCGCATGATGAGGAGACAAAGTTCAAGATCATCTCGCGACGCAACAAGCTCCTAGGCCTCTGGGCCGCCGCGCTGCTTAACAAAGCTGACGCGGACGCCTATGCCAAGGAAGTCATTCTGGCAGAGTTCGAGGAGGCGGGGGACGAAGATGTCTTCCGCAAGCTGCGCGGCGATTTCGACGCAGCTGGTGTTTCCGTGTCGGATGAGGAGCTTCGCACCAGGATGGTGGATCTCCTGAGAGACGCAACCCTTCAGATCAATCCTCCGGTGTGATCCATGCAGAAGCTCGCTGAACGTCTCTTACGCGGTGAAAACATCATTACCGCCTGGTCTGGCATCGCCGATGCCTCCACGGTGGAAGCGGTCGCCACGCTCGGGTTCGATGGTGTGACACTCGACATGCAGCATGGCGCTCACCACGAGGGGAGCGTTCAGCAGGCGCTTCAGCCCATCATCGCCCAGCGCAAACCTGCGCTCGTGCGGATACCCGTCGGGCGGTTCGACATGGCAAGCCGCGCTCTCGACTTTGGTGCCGAGAGCGTCATCGCTCCTATGATCAACTCGATCGAGGATGCCCGAAGGTTTGCCGCCTCGATGAAATATCCGCCCGTGGGCGAACGCTCCTGGGGACCGCATCTCGCCATGCATCGGGTGGGAAGTTGCAGTGCGCAGGAATGGCTTGAGCAGGCGAACCGCAAGACCGTTGCCTTTGCGATGGTCGAGACGCGGGAAGCCTTTGCCATCGTCGATGACATCCTGGCGGTTGATGGCATTGATGGGGTGTTCGTCGGGCCGTCTGATTTTTCGATCGCCTGGTTCCGTGGCGCGCGCATCGATCCGTTGAGCGAAGACATCATGGAGGCAATCGCGACCATTGCGGAGCGTGCAACGGCGGCGGGCAAGTTCGCCGGGATATATGTCACGGATCCCCATACCGTCGGGCGCTTCCATGGTATGGGCTACCGGCTGTTTGCGATCGGCAATGAACACGTTTATATGGCGCAGGGCGCCAACAATCTTCTCTCTGCCGCGCGCGAAAGCCTGCCCAAGGCCTGAGCGAACAACCCTACGATCGTGAAATTCATGAATGCCAGCGTCATTGCGGTCGCGTCATCGCCGCGCCACAGCTTTACGAAGCCCGTCCAGCTTTTCATCAACCTTCTGGCAGGCCTTGGTGTCGAGGGTGACGCGCATGCCGGCGAGACCGTCATGCACCGCTATGCGAAGGCAAAGGACCCGACGAAGCCCAATCTGCGGCAGGTGCATCTTGTCCATCAGGAGCTGCTGGATGAGCTGAAAGCCACCGGCTTCGACGTGTACCCTGGCGCGATCGGTGAAAACATTACGACGCAGGGCATCCCGCTTCTTGATCTGCCGACCGGCACGATCCTGCGGTTCGGCCCGGAAGCCGTGGTAGAGGTCACCGGCCTGCGCAGCCCGTGCAAGCTTTTAGAAAATTTCCAGAAGGGGCTGATGTACGCGCTGCTCGACAAGGCTGCTGACGGCCGCGTCATCCGCAAGAGCGGCGTGATGGGCGTCGTCCGTCAAAGCGGTGCGGTACGGTCGGGCGATGCAATTGTCGTGGAACTGCCACCTGAGCCGCACCGCCCGCTTGAGGTGGTCTAACTCGAACTCACGTGCTCATCCTGAGCCCGTCGAAGGACGAGGGTCCAGTGTCCGCATGATCGATCCTCCTCGTGGTTCGACACGCTTACCATGAGGAGGATCAGAGCTCAGAGATCAGAGCTTCGCCATGAAGTGAGCGAAGGCGAGGCTTCCCTCCGGCCACGGACCGTAGCCCGCATCGGTGTTGATGTGGCCCGCTTCGCCGGCATCCATCAATAACGCGCCCCAGGCTTCGGCCAGTTCTTCCGCCACCTCGTATGCGCCATAATGGTCGTTCCGGCTTGCAACGAGCATGGTCGGGAAGGGCAGGCGTTCGCGCGGGTAGGGGCCGAAGGTCATGAAGTGCTTCGGCCGGATATTCGGGTCTGCCACGTCAGGTGGAGCGACCAGGAAGGCTCCGGCAATCTTCGCGGTGATGTGCGGGACGGCGTGGATTATCGTCGGAACTGCGAGCGAATGGCCGACGAGTACGAGCGGCTTTTCGGCTGCATTGGCCTCAGCAACGACCGTGGCGACCCATTCTTCCAGGACAGGCTTCAGCCAGTCGCGCTGCTCAAGCCGGCGCGCGGACGGAATGCGGTTCTGCCACCGCGTCTGCCAGTGTTCGGGTCCGGAATTGCCGTAACCCGGTACGATGAGAATGTCTGCGTCTCTTGCTTTCATGATTTCGGCTTTACCCACCTCTGCCCGACCGTGCAACAGCGGTATCCACACTCATTGTTTCCGGATGATGAACACGTTGTTCCGGTTGGAGGTATTGCACAACAGGGTCGACACCGACAAATGACGGTGAGAAAATCAGACGAGCGTCGCTTATCAACATACGGCCCGCTCCATTTCGGCTGGAGGCCTTATCCAAATGACAAACCTGCCTTTTGCTGCGACCACCCCGGTCAGCATCGCTGGCGTGGGGCTGAAGGCCCGCGACGCAGACGCTCTTGCTTCCTATTATCGCGAGTTGCTGGGGCTGGAAGAACTTTCCCGCAATGCGGATGAACTCGTCCTTGGCGCTGGCGACCAGAAGCTGCTGACGATTGAAGAAGACACGGCCCTCAAGCCTGACAATCCGCGTGACGCGGGTCTCTTTCACACGGCCTTCCTGTTTCCGGAGCGTGCAGATCTCGCCCGCTGGGTGCAGCGTGCGATCCAGAAGCGTTTGCCCGTAGACGGCGCGTCCGACCATCTCGTCAGCGAGGCGATCTACCTGACCGACCCCGAGGGCAACGGCATCGAGATCTACTCCGACCGTCCGGCTGACCAGTGGCAATGGGTATCCAAGGAAGTGGAGATGAAGACGCTGCCGCTGGACATCCGCAACCTTATCGAGACGCCCGGCGGCGATCAGCCCTATGACAAGGCTCCAGCGGGTACGGTCGTAGGCCACGTCCACCTGCGCGTGGGCAATCCCGCCGAGGCGGAGCGTTGGTGGAATGAGACCATGGGATTTGACACCACCGCCCACTACGGCGCGCAGGCCGTGTTCCTCTCAACGGGCGGCTATCACCACCACATCGGCGCGAACTCCTGGCAAAGCGCTGGCGCTGGTCGCCGCGACAATGGCCGCAGCGGACTGTCCTGGGTTGCGCTGAAGGGACCAGCCGAGAAGGCGGGCCAGACGCTCGAAGATCCGTGGGGCACGGTCATCAAGACGGTGTGATCCTCGAAAAGAGAAAGGCCGCAGATCGAAACCTGCGGCCTTTGTTTTGTCCAGCTACTGCCGTTGGTCTTATGCTTCGCCGAAGACGCGCTTGAAGATCGTGTCGACGTGCTTGGTGTGGTAGCCGAGGTCGAACTTCTCGCGGATTTCTTCTTCCGAAAGAGCCGCACGGACGTCCTTGTCCGCAAGCAGTTCCTCAAGGAAATCAGCGCCCTGTTCCCAAACCTTCATGGCGTTTCTCTGCACCAGACGGTAGGAATCCTCGCGGCTGACACCAGCCTGGGTCAGCGCCAGCAGAACGCGCTGGGAATGGACGAGACCCCGGAACTTGTTGAGGTTCTTCTCCATGTTTTCCGGATAGATCACCAGCTTGTCGATCATGCCGGTGAGGCGGCCAAGGGCGAAGTCGAGCGTTACCGTGGCGTCAGGGCCGATCATGCGCTCAACCGAGGAGTGGGAGATGTCGCGCTCGTGCCAGAGGGCAACGTTCTCCATCGCGGGCAGGGCGTAGGCGCGGACCATGCGGGCGAGACCCGTCAGGTTTTCCGAAAGAACCGGGTTGCGCTTGTGCGGCATCGCCGACGAGCCCTTCTGGCCCGGCGAGAAATACTCTTCGGCTTCGAGGACTTCGGTGCGCTGCAGGTGACGCACTTCGATGGCAAGGCGCTCGATCGACGAGGCGATCACAGCCAGCGTCGCGAAGAACATGGCGTGGCGGTCGCGCGGGATGACCTGCGTGGAGACCGGCTCCGGCTTCAGGCCCATCTTCTCGGCAACGTGTGCTTCAACGCGCGGATCGATGTTGGCGAAGGTGCCAACAGCGCCGGAAATCGCGCAGGTGGCGATCTCTTCGCGGGCGCGCTCAAGACGCTCCCGACCGCGCGCAAATTCAGCATAGGCCTGTGCCAGCTTGATGCCGAAGGTGACCGGCTCGGCGTGGATGCCGTGGCTGCGGCCGATGGTGACGGTGTCCTTGTGCTCGAAAGCGCGCTTCTTGATCGCAGCAAGCAGGGCGTCCATGTCCTTCAGAAGGATGTCGCTCGCACGCACCAGCTGGATGCTGAGGCAGGTATCGAGCACGTCAGAAGAGGTCATGCCCTGGTGGACGAAGCGGGCTTCCGGGCCAACGATTTCGGACAGATGCGTCAGGAAGGCGATGACGTCGTGCTTGGTTTCGCGCTCGATCTCATCGATGCGGTCGATGTCGAAGGTGGCGGGTCCACCCTTTTCCCAGATGACGCGGGCGGCTTCCTTCGGCACCACGCCAAGTTCTGCGAGCGCGTCAGTGGCGTGAGCTTCGATTTCGAACCAGATCCGGAACCTGGTCTCGGGCGACCAGATTGCGGCCATTTCAGGACGCGAGTAGCGCGGGATCATTGGCTTTCCTACCGTTTGTGAGGGGTTGGCAGGGGTTTAACAGACGGGGCTGCCCTGTCAACGCGCCGGGCCTCCTAACCACAGGGCAGAACCGCAATTTGAACTGCACGATGTGATCTAAGGCAGCTTTACCGTGAAACTAGTACTTTGCGGTGACCGCGATATAGCGATGATCCGGGCCCTCGAAGCCTCCGGCGCGCACCGCGAGGATCACCGCATAGACCGGGTTTCCGCCTTCCGGATAAAATGTCTGAACACCCGCCAGCTGGTAACCCAGCGGACAGCCGCGGCTCGTGGGAACCGACTTGTCGTCGTGGAGCAGCTGTGTCTCCGCGCCTGGTTCTGTGCCGATCCGCAGGAGACGGAAGCCGACCCGTGGGCCGAACATCTCGCAGTTTTCCGGTGCGTCCATCACCTTCTCTTCCAGCGTGAACGCAAGCGGCGCGTCGATCGGAGGGAAGACGGGACGAGGGTTGACCGTGATGCGGTGGGGATCTGTCGACAGTTCCGTTACCGGATTTAGGCCAACCGTATAACCCCGGTTCCGCCGCAGGATGTCGTCTGAAATGATTGATTGCGCTTTAGTTTTCACCTCGTCGCGAACGGCATCGATGGTTGCCTGTTCGTCATCAAGCCTCACGCGGACCGGCGTGTTGGGCAGGAACTTGTCCGTCTGCGTATCGATGTAGAAGCGATTGGCGTAGGGGAAGCCCGAGCCATCCTGCACGCCATACTCTTCGAAGGCGAAGATCTTGCCGTCCTCGCTGAAGCCAAGGATTTCAAGCGTGGCCGTGTCGCCGCTATGGGCAGGCGACAGGGTGAGGGCGGTGAGGGCTACGGCAATGGCAAGGCGCGCAATAGACATGGAGAACTCTCCTGTAAGTTGATCAACCTTGCCACAGGTTTGCCGAGGGGGAAATATCGGTCTAGCGCTGCTGACGGCGCTCGCTCCAGGTGGGAAGGAGATCGGGTTCCTCAGGCGTGGCATGGTAGACGCCGCGCGCGATGGCGCGCGCCATTGTCGCCCCTGCCGCCGCGTAAAGCTCGATATAGTCCGCCTGATCCAGAACTTTTTCGGTCCGCCCGGTCGCAAGGCTGAAGACGAGGTCACCGTCGAGCGGTGTGTGTGCCGGCCAGATCGCGCGGGTGAAGCCGTCGTGGGCCGAGATTGCGAGGCGCTTGGCTTCCGCCTTGGTGAGCTTTGCATCCGTCGCGATGATGGCGATGGTGGTGTTGGCGATCGCAGGCGTTGCCTTGCTGCGTAAGGTCTGGGCGTTGGAAGGGATCGGAGCGGGCCAGCCGAGGCCACCGAACTCCTCGCCGATCTCGAAGGGTGCGGCCCAGAAATGGTCCGTGTCGCCGACGGTCACGCTGCCCAACGCATTCACGGCTACCAGTGCACCAATGGTGATGCCATTCGCGAGTACCGTCGAAGCGGAGCCCAAGCCCCCCTTCATGCCTACGATGGTCGCGCCTGTTCCAGCGCCGACTGTGCCAAGAGGGAAAGCGCCGGTGGCTGCATTGATAGCTGCCTCGTACCCAAGCTCGCGATAGGGGGAATAGCGGCCCCAATCCTTGTCGCCGCCATTGGGCAGGTCGAACAGGATGGCTCCGGGGACGATCGGGACATTGTAGCCTGCTACGGTGAAGCCTAGGCCTTGCTCGCGTAGTGCCGCCTGGACGCCCGAAGGAGCGTCGAGCCCGAAGGCCGAACCACCGGAGAGCGTGATGGCATTCACAGCCTGCACAAGCGTGTGAGGTTCAAGAAGATCCGTCTCGCGGGTGCCCGGCGCGCCGCCCAGCACCTGCACGCCTGCCACGGCCGGTTCCTCACAGACGACGACGGAAACGCCCGACTTCAGGCGTTGGTCCTGCGCGTTGCCGACCTTCAGGCCTGCAACATCGGTGATGAGATTGAGCGGACCGGACTTGAACATCAATTTCCCCCCTCGATGAATTCCGTGCCGTCGTAGACATAGAGCTGATACGGGTTCACCGTCAGATCGCCATTGGCGTTGAAACGTATCTGACCAATGGCCGTGTCGAAGCTGAAATTGCGCAATTGGTCTTCAACCGGCTTGCCAGCGGCTTCCGCCGCGCGGATCGCGCCAGCCGCAACATCCACCGCTGCATGGCCCAGCATCGTATAGCCTTCCGGGACGATCCCAGCCTCCTTGTACTGGTTCAGGACCTCGGGAGACACAAGGTTTTCCCAGAGCGGTGGCCCCACCATCAGCACGCCCTCCGGCAGATGAATGGAGTCTTCCTCCGAACGCAGCGCCTCACCTCCTGCCAGCACCACGTCGTAGTTCAGCTTGCGGGCATCGCGGGCGATGATCGCCATGTCATAACGGTCGCCGCCGACGAAGACATGGGTGGCGCCGGACCGGCGCAGACGGCCGACGAGGCCGATCTGGTTATCCATCTGGGGACGGAAAGTATCAAAGAGAACCGGCTCAAGCCGCGCAAGCTCTGCTTCGGCGCGCAGGTTCTCGGCCAGTTCGCGGCCATAGATGGTGCCGTCATCGATGATGGCGAAGTGCTTGTTCCGCCAGGCCTGAACGAGAAGACGCGCAACCGCCCTGGGCTCGTCATCAAGGCGGGGACCCAAGCGCCAGATCGGCCAGCCGGTGCGGACCCGCGCATCGGTGAGACGTGGCGTACGCAGTGGTGTCAGAACCGGAACGCCGATTTTCGTAAGCTCCGGCATCGCGGCTTCGATCGCAGGCGTGCAGAGGAAGCCGATGACCATGGAGACATCGGCCTGCGCCATCACATGGGCCGCTTGTTCGCCGCCTTCCGCCGTGCAGCCGTCATCGACTTCGATCAGCTCTATGTCGCCGTCCTTCGCCGCCATGCGCGCGCCGTTGACGAACTGTTCGCCAAGAAGCTGGAACGAGCCGGAGAGTGGCGCCGCAAGCCCGATCCTGATCTCCTGCGCATGAGCGCCCGACACCATTGCTGAAAGCAATAGCGCTGACCCCGCCCAACGCAGCGAATGATGTATGAAACTCAGCACCGTGCCGCACCCACTTAACTCTGCCTCACTGGTAAAGGCTGTAAGGCTGCGGTGCAACAACCTAGCGCGTCCACTTTCCGGTGTAACCCGCGTGAGCAGCGAAACGTCCGGCCTAGGATTAGCCCACCCGATGTGCCACGCTCCTCCACCGGAACCACGGGCGCTTGCAACAAAGCTGGCCGCACCTATCTAGATTCCGAATGAGGATTGCCTTTGCTCAAGACCAACGAAATCTCTTCCCAGCACTACCGCGACGCGATGGCACATTTCGCGGGGGCTGTTCACATCGTCACCACCGATGGCGCAGCAGGCAAGCGGGGCGTGACGGCAATTGCCGCCTGTTCTGTTTCAGACCAACCGCCCACCATTCTCGTCTGTCTGAACAGGCTCAATCCGCATAACGAGCCATTTCTCGAGAACGGCGTGTTTGCGCTCAATACGCTTTCCGCCGGCCAGCGCGAACTCTCTGACGTGTTCTCCGGAATGACTGACGTGCCGAACGAGCAGCGCTTCGTGCATGGCGAATGGGAGACGCTTTCGACGGGTTCGCCTGTGTTGAAGGGATCACTCGCGGTCCTCGACTGCGAGCTTGTGGAAGCGAAGGACATGGCCACGCACCGGATCTATTTCGGACGCGTGACAGGCATTCGCATAGGCGATAAGTTGCAGCCGCTCCTTTACCACGACCGCAAATACCGCGTTCTGGCAGAATGAGGATCAGGGGTCCGGATGACGACGACAGCGGCGCGAGTGCTACCACAAAGCATAGATGAAACCCTGGAGCTGCTGGCATCCGGCGGTTACGTAGGCGACCGGGCGTTGGCCACGGTTCTTTTCCTCAGCCTCAAGATGAAGCGGCCGCTCTTCCTCGAAGGCGAGGCGGGCGTCGGCAAGACCGAGATCGCCAAGGTTCTCTCCGAAACGCTGGGACGGCGGCTGATTCGGCTGCAGTGCTACGAAGGTCTCGACATTTCCTCGGCGGTCTACGAGTGGAACTATGCCGCGCAGATGATCGAGATACGCATGGACGAGGCGTCGGGTATCGCCGATCGAGATGCGATGGAGAAGAACGTCTTCTCCGAAAAGTATCTGATCCGCCGTCCGGTGCTGGAAGCGTTGAGCGGCCTTCCGGGCGAAGCGCCTGTATTCCTCATCGATGAACTCGACCGCACGGATGAAGCCTTCGAGGCGTTCCTGCTCGAAATTCTGTCGGACTATCAGGTGACCGTGCCGGAGCTTGGCACCATCAAGGCTGCCGAACCGCCCATCGTCATCATCACCACCAACCGAACGCGCGAGATCCACGACGCACTGAAGCGCCGCTGCCTCTATCACTGGGTCGACTATCCCAATGCCGAGCGCGAGCTGGAAATCGTCTCGCGGAAGGTTCCGGACGCCAATGCGCAACTTTCGCGCGAGGTGGTCGCCTTCGTCCAGAAGCTCCGCCAGATCGATCTGTTCAAGGTGCCGGGCGTGGCCGAATCCATTGACTGGGCGACGGCGCTGACGGAGCTCGACAAGCTGGCGCTCGATCCGGAAGTCGTCTCCGACACACTGGGCGTACTGCTCAAGTATCAGGATGACATCGCGCGAATCCAGTCGGGCGAGAGCGCACGTATTCTCTCCGAGGTGAAGGCCGAGCTGGCGGACGCGGGGTGATGGCGGTCGACCCGAACGGCAAACTTGCCGATAACATCGTCTATTTCGCGCGTGCCCTGCGCAAGGCGGGGCTGCGTGTCGGTCCCGGCAGTGTGGCCGATGCGGTTTCTGCCGTGCTGGCTGCGGGGATCAGCTCTAGAGAGGACTTTTACTGGACGCTTCACGCCGTTCTGGTGAACCGCCACGAAGACCATGTGGTCTTTGATTCCGCCTTCCACATGTTCTGGAAATCGCGCGGGCTCGTCGAAAAACTGCTCGCCATGCTGTCTCCCGTTGCTCCGGCAACGAAGGAGAAGGAAAAGCCTGCGGCGGGTGAAAAACGGGCGAGTGATGCGCTGATGGGGCAGGAGGAGAACGACCGCTCGAAGTGGGAGGAGATCGAGATCGACGCCCGTTTCAGTCTCTCGGCCAATGAAGTTCTACGCTCCAGGGACTTTGCGCAGATGTCGGCGGACGAGATCGTTGCCGCGCAGCGCGCGATGGCCGAGCTCGTGATGCCGCGCGATATGGTGAAAACCCGCCGGTTCCGCACCGATCCACGCGGGAGCCGAATCGATCCGCGCGCCATGATGAGGACTGGCCTCAGGACTGGCGGCGACATCATCCTGCCGCGCTTCCGCTCCACCCGCGAGATCCATCCGCCGCTCGTGATTCTCGCCGATATCTCGGGCTCCATGAGCCAGTACTCGCGGATCTTCCTGCATTTCTTGCATGCGCTTGCGGAAAAGCGGCGCAGGGTGCACAGCTTCGTGTTCGGCACGCGGCTGACCAATCTCACGCGCCAGCTTCGCCACCGTGATCCTGACGAAGCGCTGGCGGATTGTGCGGCAGCGGTGCAGGACTGGTCAGGCGGAACGCGCATCGGCGAAGCAATCGGGACGTTCAACCGGCTCTGGTCGCGCCGCGTATTGGGGCAGGGCGCTGTGGTGCTGCTCATCACCGACGGGCTTGAGCGCGACGATATCGAGACGCTCTCCCGAGAGATGGAGCGGCTGCACAAATCCTGCCGCAGGCTCGTCTGGCTCAATCCGCTGCTTCGCTACTCCGAGTTCCAGCCGCGCGCGCGGGGCATGCAGGCCATGCTGCCGCATGTGGATGAGCTCCGTCCCGTGCACAGTCTCAACTCGCTTGCGGATCTATGCTCCGCGCTGGGGCAGGACGCGCCCAGGCAGCGCACGGTAATGCAGCCCAAGGGGTTGGCAGTTGCTCATGGTCGGCATCATATTGAACCATGATGACAATGCAGCGCCATCATGTTCTAGGTCATCAGCCTGAGCTGTTGACTCCATCCCACAAGGGAGCACGCACATGAATGATCCACTGACGATTGCAGAGGAATGGATGAAGGAAGGCCGCGACGTGGCCATCGCCACGGTCGTGGAGACGTGGGGTTCTGCGCCGCGTCCGGTCGGCAGTCACCTCGTCATCGATTCGGACGGCAATTTCGAAGGCTCAGTCTCCGGCGGATGCGTCGAGGGCGCCGTGGTCGCGGAAGCCTCGGAAGTGATTGCTGAAGGCAAGCCGCGCATGATCGAGTTTGGCGTTGCCGATGAGACCGCCTGGCAGGTGGGCCTCTCCTGCGGCGGGCGTATCAGGGTTTATGTGGAACGGTTGGGCTGAGCCGGAATGGATCCCTATTCTCTCAAGAAACTGAATGAGTATCGCCGCGCAAGGCGTGCTGCCATCCTGCTCACCGATCTGGAAGATGGCCGCGACCGCGTAGTGGCTGAAGGCGATCAGGTGGCTGGCGAACTCGGCGAGCATATTGCCAAGGCCTTCCGCTCCGGCAAGTCGGGCAGTGTGGAAGCGGATGGTCGTAGCTACTTTCTCAATGTGCATCTGCCGCCGCCACGCCTCGTCATCATCGGGGCGGTCCATATCAGCCAGGCGCTGGCGCCGATGGCGAAGATCGCCGGATTCGACGTCCATATCATTGATCCGCGCACGGCCTTCGCTTCCGACGATCGCTTCCCGTACGTGCGGCTTGATGCCGAATGGCCGGAAGTGGTGCTGAAGGACAATCCGCTTGATCCTTACTCAGCGGTGGCTGCCGTCACGCATGATCCGAAGATCGACGATTTTCCGCTGAAGGCAGCACTTGAGGCGGGTTGCTTCTACGTGGGTGCGCTGGGCAGCCGGAAGACCCATGCCAAGCGTGTAGACCGGCTGACCGAGGCCGGGCTAACGCCTGAGGTTATCTCCCGCATCAATGCGCCGATCGGCCTCGATATTGGTGCGGCTAGCCCGCAGGAGATTGCAGTCGCGGTGCTGGCACAGGTGATCCAGGCGCTGCGCACGCGCGGGCTGGAATCCAAGAGGGGAGAAGTGGCTTGAAGTTCGGACTCTTCAGAACAGAGGAGGCTGAAGGCGCTCTTCTCGCGCACGCGGTCAATACCGGGGAGCGGCGCTTCTCCAAGGCCCATCGCCTGACGGCTGAGGACATTGCCTACCTGCGTTCGGCGGGTATCGAGGAAGTCTCGGCCGCGCTGCTCGACGCAGATGATCTCGACGAAGACGCAGCCGCAGCGCGTATTGCATCGGCGCTGCTGTTTGAGAACGTGGAGAAACGTCCACCGGCGACTGGTCGCGTGAACCTGCATGCGACGGAGGCCGGGATTTTTACCGTCGACCGCCATCTCATCAATGCCATCAATGGCGTTGATCCGGCCATCACCATCGCCACGCTTGAGGCGAACGCGCAGGTGGATGCGGGCCGTATGGTTGCGACCGTCAAGATCATTCCCTTTGCCGTGCCCGAACATCTGGTGGCACAGGTCGAGACAATCTGCCGTGGCCGCGAGGCCTTTTCCGTAAAACCGTTCCGACCGCGCAAGGTAGGTCTCGTGCAGACGAAGCTGCCGACGCTCAAGCCCAGCGTGCTCGACAAGACCGCCCATGTGACGGAAGGGCGGCTCGCGCGCTCCAACAGCGTAATCGTTGGCGAGCTGCGAACCGCGCACGAGGCAAGCGCCGTCGCTGAAGCGATCCGCGAGCAGGCGAAGACCTCTGACATGGTGCTCGTCTTCGGCGCTTCGGCTGTCTGTGATGACGAGGATGTCATCCCGGCTGCAATCCGTCTTGCTGGAGGGCAGGTCTCGCGCGTTGGCATGCCGGTGGATCCGGGCAACCTGCTGGTGGTGGGCAACCTTGATGGCAAGCCGGTGCTCGGCGCTCCCGGTTGCGCCAGAAGCCCCAAGCTCAACGGTTTCGACTGGGTGCTCGACCGGATCATCGCGGATATTGACGTCACGCCCGATACAATCGCGGGCATGGGCGTGGGAGGACTTCTCATGGAAATTCCGACGCGTCCGCAGTTGCGCGAGGCGAGCCCAAAAAAGCAGCCGGTTCAGGTTTGGGCGATGCTGCTCGCCGCCGGTCGGTCGCGCCGGATGGGCATCGGCAACAAGCTTCTCTCCGAGTTCGATGGCGAGCGTCTGGTGCGCCGCTCAGCAGCCCGCGTGGTGGAGAGCAAGGCGGCAGGATCAGTCGCTGTCCTCGGTCACCAGGCGGATGAAATTTCACCATTGCTGGACGGATTGAACATCAAGCAGGTGCGCAATCCGGATTACGTGGAGGGGCTTTCAACCTCGCTCAAGGCTGGCATCCACGTGCTGCCGCCGTCAGCTTCCGGAGCGCTTATCATGCTGGCGGACATGCCGGGTGTGACAACCGAGGATCTCGACCGGATGATCGAGGCCTTCGTGAAGTCTGGTGGCACCGCGATCGTCCGCGCGACCCATTCGGGCAAGCGCGGCAATCCCGTCATCCTGCCACGCTCGCTCTTCTCCGAAATCGATCTTCTGGAAGGCGATACGGGCGCACGGCAGATTGTTGAAACCGCACCGCTTGAAGTGATTGACGTGGAGCTTGGACCCGCCGCCAGCATCGATGTCGACACGCCGGAAGCGCTGGCGGCGGCCGGCGGAGTGCTGCGGCCTTGAGGGCGGTAGCGCTCGCGGTTATCGCTTCTGTTTTGATCGCCGCTCCTGCGGCAGCCCTTGAGCTGGCACCCTTCAAGGACAAGCTCTTTGCCTATCCAGGCATCCTCGCCGTGGCGGACAATGGTGCTCATGTCACTGTCGATTATCGCGAACTGCGCGACATCAACGAGCGCGATGAGGTGCCGGAGCGGCGCGTGCAGCGGAGCTATGTCGATCTTGCGCCGCGCCGTGTTCAGCGCGAAGCGGCGATCGAGACGCCCTCGGGCAAGCTGAACTACGTTGCTGTGGGCAGGGAGAAGGGCGCCCGGGTCATCACCATCTACCTGCACGGGAAGGGCGGCAGCCGGCAACAGGGCGTCAACGACTATACGTTCGGCGGCAACTTCAACCGCATCAAGAACCTGATGGTCCGCAATGACGGGCTCTATCTATCGCCCGATGTCATTGATTTCGAAGCGCGGGGGCGCGCGCAGATTTCCGCGCTGATCTCACACTACCGCTCGGCTTCACCCGGTGCTGCGGTCATCCTTGCCTGCGGTTCCATGGGTGGGGCGCTCTGCTGGCAGCTGGCGGACCAGCCTCACGTTGCCGCGGGACTTGCCGGTATGCTGTACCTGGGATCGATGTGGAACAACGACTTCCGCAAGGTGGAGGCCATCAAGCACCGTGTACCAATCGTGCTGGCGCATGGCAGCCGCGACAAGGTATTTCCAGTCGAGGCGCAGGAGGCTTTCTATCGCAAAATGCGCAAGGCGATGCCGGGCTATCCGATCCGCTTCGTTCGCTTCGAGACCGGCAGCCACGGTACGCCAATCCGGATGATCGACTGGCGCGACAGCATCAACTGGCTTCTGTCTTTCCGCTAGTCAGGGTGCCTGCTCATAGTCGAGCACCGTGACCGGTTCGATCTCACCGTCATAGGACGGATCAACCTCATACTTCACCAGTGAGAATTGGCCCTGACGGAAGAGCCATGTTCCGATGGAGGATGCATCGCCGAGCCCGCGCCACTTGGAATGTGAGATGATGCTCATGGTCTGCGGATCATAATCCGAGTTCACCAGCATGTTTTCAGTCTGATAGCCGACAATGCGGATGTCCGTTGCCGCCTTTTCGCTGTCATCGTCCTCGTACTCGATATCGAGCTCGGGCGAGGCGAATGTGAGGGGGCGGATGGTGCCAGTCGCTTCGTTCGTCATCAGGTAGACGTGGATCTCGTTATAAGCGCCGCGATAGCAGAAGAAGCGGAAGAGATGGGCGACTTCATCCGGGCTGTCTTCGGAAGCGTAGGAAGGCCGCCAGGTGAGCTGATGATGCACCGGTGCTTCCTGTTCAGCTTCCGTTACCTCGCATTCCTTGCCGTAGATCGCGACAAAGGCTTCGCGCGCTTCCTGCATCAGAAGGGCGTCGGCTTCGCGTTCCGGCTCATCGTTGTTACAGCGGGTGGGCAGCACATCCTCCAGCTCGCCCTCCGCCGGGCGGAGTTCTCCTTCCTCGACGGTGAGCGGTGTGTAGGGCGTGGTCTGCGCCGATGGGCTTGAAAGCTTGAGCGTATAGCAGCCTGAAAACACCCTGGACTCGCCGCTCGTACTGGTGGAGCGGATCGCCACCGGAAGCGTATAGTGGACTGTACCCGCTCCGGCATCTTCCGCAGGCAGGCCGGTCACCAGCTCTACGCTCTCCGTGTCGGCAAAGCCTTTTTCATAGTCCTCGAAAGAGGGCGACGGGGGATTGCTGAAGTAGCTGAACGCGCGGCCATATTCGTGCCGGTTGATGGCGTTGTAGAGCGAACGGATCAGCTGCCGGGGATTGGAGCGGTCGTCGAGATACGCGGGCGCTTCCTGAGCCAGTGCGGGCGCAAGCTGCATGGGAGCAAGCATGGCCGCAGCCGCGAGCAGGTGGATGGGCTTCATGGTGCCTCCTCGATCATCCGACTCCTGACAGCGTCAGGATAGCACGGGATCGGAGAAAGAGAAGGCAACCGAAGCGCGGGGATTATGCCCGCGTGGACTTGAGATGCCGGAGCCGATTGACCCAGCGGAAGTGCAGAAGTACGGCCACGACCAGAAGACCGACGCAGAGGCCTGTCCAGATGCCGGCGCCGCCGAGATCGAAATAGAAGCCGAGAACGAGGCTCAGCGTCAGCCCGATCACCCAGTAACCGAGGCCGGCGTAGATCATGGGCAGCGTCGTGTCGTGCAGACCGCGCAGCATGCCGGCAGTCACCGCCTGCGCGCCATCGGCGATCTGGAAGATTGCCGCGAACACCAGGAAGAGCGTTGCAGTGGTCACGACGGCCTGGTTTTCCGGCGCGTTGACGTTGAGGAAGAGGCCGATCAGCGTATGCGGCACGACCAGCATCAGCGTCGCCATGAAGGCCATGAAAAGGATGCTGAGGACCAGCGTGGTCCAGCCAGCCCGCTCCACGCCAACAATGTCGCCGCGTCCTATCGCGCGGCCGACGCGAACGGTCACCGCCTGTCCGAGCCCCATGGGGAACATGAAGCTGATGGAGGCGATGGAGATCGCGATGCTGTGGGCTGCCACGGTCGCTGTGTCGAAGCGCCCCATCAGCATGCCCGCGATGTTGAAGATCGACACCTCGAACGCCATGATCGCGGAGATGGGCAGTCCCAGCCGCAGCATGGTCTTGAAGCGCGGCCAGTCTGGTCGCCAGAAGTTGCCGAACAGCTGGAAGCGGCGGAACTGACGGTCCAGGGTGACGACCAGAACGAGCCCAACGAACAGGAGCAGGCTCGACATGCTGGTGGCGAGGCCCGCGCCGTAAAGCCCAAGCTGCGGAAAACCGAACTTGCCGAAGATCAGTGTCCATGCAGCAAGCGCGTTGAAGGCAACCGCCGTCAGCGCAATGACCAGCGCCCAGCGTGGACGCTCGAGTGCGGCGATGAATGAGCGCAGGACGATGTAGCAGAAGAACGGCAGCATCGCCCATTGCAGCGTGCGCATATATTCGCTGGCTGCCTTGCTCAGCGGCGGATTGTTGGTGACCAGGAGCAGGATGTCCTCGGTCCACCAGAGAATTGTCCACATGATCATGCAGATGGCGACAGCCAGCCACAGCGCCTGACGCACGGTGCGGCGCACGTCGCGCACCATGCGATACTTGCCGCCAATCGCACGCGCCATCATCGGCGAGGACGCGAGCACAAGGCCCATCCCGCAGATGGTGAACATGAAATAGAGGTTGTGGCCGAGGGTACCGGCAGCGAGCGCTTCCGGCGAAAGGCGGCCAAGCAGCATGACGTCGGTCGCCGTCATCGCCGTTTGGGCAAGGTTGGTCAGCACCATGGGCCAGGCCAAAGCCAAGGTGGCCTTGATTTCCGCAAACCAAGGATTCTGACGCTGCAGCCGCGTTTCCGCTTCCAGCACACTCATCGCATTGTCTCAAAAAAATGAGCGGCTGCTCCCAGCCGCTTCATAAAACTCTATCGTTGGAGACACTCTTAGGAAATTATTGCCGCAAAGGCCATCCCCTGGTGTCAGTAGCCGGTCATGGCCGGCTCAAATGGAAAAACTCGTTCCGCAGCCGCAAGAGGCAACCGCGTTGGGGTTCTCGATGTGGAAGGACTGGCCAATCAGGTCATCGACAAAATCGACGACCGAACCGCCCATATAGATGAGGGAGATCTCGTCGATAAAGAGCTGGGCGCCGTCGCGCTCGAAGACGATATCATCGGCGTTTTTCGCGTCGGTAAGCTCTATGCGATAGGAAAAACCCGAGCAGCCACCGCCATCCACGGCAACGCGCAGCGCGATCTTGTCCGGTTCTTCCGCAATGATCTGTTTGATGCGCGCGGCGGCAGACTCCGTCAACGTCACACTCTTCATGTCGGACTTCGCATCAATGCCCATGGAGATCACCTTGCATTCGCCTATCTGCCATAGGTATGAACGCGAGGGCATCAAGTCAACAAGCGGCACAATGACCATTTCTTCTTCCCTCGACAGCATCGGCTTCGGATACCGTCCCCGTGCTGCCTACGCCTGCGATCCCGCGAAGACGCGGGGACGCCTGCATCCTGAACCGGCGAGCCCGACGAGAACGCCCTATCAGCGCGACCGGGACCGGATCATCCATTCCACTGCCTTCCGGCGCTTGAAGCACAAGACGCAGGTGTTCATCGCCCATGAAGGCGATCATTTCCGCGAGCGCCTCACCCATACGATCGAGGTGGCGCAGATCGCCCGTGCGCTGGCGCGCGCGCTCTGCTGCGACGAGGACCTGGCGGAGGCCATCGCCCTTGTGCACGATTTCGGCCACACGCCATTCGGCCATACGGGTGAAGACGCGCTCAACGCCAAGATGGCGGCCTGGGGCGGGTTCGACCACAACGCGCAGTCGCTGCGGATCGTGACGAAGCTGGAACAGCGCTACGCGGAGTTCGACGGGCTCAACCTGTCGTGGGAGACGCTGGAAGGTCTGGTCAAGCACAACGGGCCGCTGACGGATGCTTTCGGCAATGGCCTGAAGGGGCCGGTTCCGGGATCGATCCTCTCCTACAACGCCTTGAACGACCTGCAGCTTGCGAGCCACGCCAGCCTTGAGGCGCAATGTGCCGCGATCGCCGACGACATCGCCTATAATGCGCATGATATTGATGATGGGCTCAGGGCAGGGTTGCTGACGCTGACGATGCTCGAAGGGGTGTCGCTACCGGGACGAATCCTGGCCGCGGTTCGCGACCGTTACCCGGGCCTTGATGACTCGCGCACGACCCACGAGCTCGTACGCCGGCAAATCACCATGATGGTGGAGGACGTGATCGTCACGGCCAAGGCCAGGCTGGAGCGCATTGCGCCGCAGTCGGCGGATGCCGTGCGTCAGGCTGGGGAGACGATCGTTGCCTTTTCGGACGGGATGGCGGAAGAGGAGAGGGAACTGAAGAAGTTCCTCTACAAGAATCTCTACCGGCATCCGTCCGTGGTTATAGTGCGTGCCAAGGCGGACCAGGTGGTGCGCGACCTTTTCGACGCCTTTTTCCAGGACACGAGCCTTATGCCGGAGGATTGGTGCGCGGGGCTCGACGAGGCGGAAGAAGCGGAGAAGGCAATGGCTATCGCCGATTTTCTGGCGGGGATGACCGATACCTACGCGCTGAAGGAACATCAGCGTTTGTTTGACCATACACCAGAATTGCGATAGGGCGCTGCCTGCTACCGCGTGTCTTGCGCATTCCAAGGAACTGGACCAGTACCTATGAACATCTTCGCTGACTTCTCCGCTCGGGTAAAGAAGGCCATTGAAACACTTGGCTTGCAGCCGAAGGACGGCGGTATTCTTGACGTTACCCGCGTGACCGTGGAGCCTCCGCGCGATGCGAGCCATGGCGACCTTGCCACCAACGCAGCGATGGTTCTGGCGAAGGCCGTGGGTGAGAATCCGCGCGCGCTGGCAGAGAAGCTGGCAGCTGAACTCGCCAAGGATGCAGACGTTGCCGAGACCAGCGTTGCCGGTCCCGGATTCGTCAACCTGAGGCTCGCCCAGTCCTTCTGGCATGCCCGCCTCGGCGAGATTCTCGACAGCGGTACTGAATACGGCCGCTCGACGCTCGGCGGCGGCAAGAAGATCAACGTGGAATATGTGTCGGCGAATCCGACCGGTCCGATGCACGTCGGCCATTGCCGCGGCGCGGTCGTCGGCGATGCGCTGGCCAATCTGATGGCCTTTGCCGGATACGACGTCACGCGCGAATATTACATCAATGACGCAGGTGCGCAGATCGACGTTCTGGGCCGCTCGGTGCTGCTGCGCTACCGCGAGGCGCTGGGCGAGAAGATCGACGAGATCCCGGCCGGCCTCTATCCGGGCGACTATCTTGTGCCGGTGGGGCAGGCGCTTGCCAGCGAATACGGCACGAAGCTCCTCGAAATGCCGGAGCAGGAAGCTCTCTCCATCGTCAAGGATCGGGCAATCGATGCAATGATGGCTATGATCCGCGACGATCTTGCCGCGCTCAATGTGCATCATGACGTGTTCTTCTCCGAGCGCTCGCTGCATGCAGCAAACGGCGGCGCGATCCGTTCGGCGATCAACGACCTGACGCTGAAGGGCCATGTCTACAAGGGTACGCTGCCGCCTCCGAAGGGCCAGTTGCCCGAGGACTGGGAAGATCGTGAGCAGACGCTGTTCCGCTCGACTGACGTCGGTGACGACATCGACCGTCCGTTGATCAAGTCTGACGGCAGCTTCACCTATTTCGCCGCCGACGTGGCCTACATGAAGGACAAGTACGAGCGCGGCTTCGAGCACCTCATCTACATTCTGGGCGCTGACCACGGTGGCTATGTGAAGCGTCTCGAAGCGCTCGCCCGTGCGCTGTCCGGTGGTAAGCTCGAATTAACCGTATTGCTCTGCCAGCTGGTCAAGCTGTTCCGCGCCGGCGAGCCCGTACGCATGTCGAAGCGCTCCGGCGAGTTCGTCACGCTGCGCGACGTGATCGATGAAGTCGGTCGTGATCCGGTCCGTTTCATGATGCTTTACCGTAAGAGCGACGCCCCGCTGGACTTCGATTTCCAGAAAGTCACCGAGCAATCGAAAGATAATCCGGTATTTTATGTCCAGTATGCTTCGGCCCGCTGCCACTCGGTTTTCCGGCAGGCTAAAGAGCAGTTTGGTGATCTCGACGTTGCCCGTGACGGACTCAAGAAAAACGCGCATCTCCTTGTAGATGAAGGAGAATTGGCGTTGATCCGGAAGCTGGTCGAGTATCCAAGAATGGTCGAGGGTGCTGCCCAAGCGATGGAGCCACACCGCGTTGCATTCTACCTCTACGACCTTGCCAGCATGCTCCATGGTCAATGGAATAGAGGCACGGATACGGAAAGCTTACGTTTTCTTAAGGTTAACGACCGAGAGTTGACGACCGCCAGGCTGGGATTGGTGCAGGCCGTGTTGGATGTATTGTCATCCGGTCTTGCATTGATTGGGGCAGAAGCACCGGCAGAAATGCGCTAATGACTGTAGCATTTACTGTCACCTTTTGCCCACATTGCATTGCTAGTGGCGATAACAATTCTAACGAGCCGGTGACCGGTCGAGGGTGATATCCATGGCTGACAGCAATCATCTGAGCGCCAGGACGGAAGATCTTGTAGATGACGATCCGTTTGCGGAACTCACGCGTATCATGGGGCAGGGTTCGGTCGTCCGTCCTCGTTCGGAAGATGATAGCGCGCAATCATTCAGCCTGGATCTCGACCTGGAGAAGGAACTTCTAGGCGATCTCGGCAGTGAAGAGGAAACAACTCCCGGCTTCTCCGAGAAGGGCGGGTCGCAGTTCAATGTCGCCGAGGCTTTCGGCGAGAAGTCTGGTGACGACCTGTTCAAGGGTACGGGGCTTGAGGATTTTGAGAGTGATCTCGAGTCCGACCCCATCTTTGCACGGGAAGAAGAAGCCGCCTTCGATCTGGGTCCAAGTTCTGAAGATCTGGCGGGATCGATCGATTCCGCGCTTTCCGATGCAGACTGGAGCCTTTCCTCCAGCAGGCCAGAACCCTTGTTCGGCAGCAGCTTCGGTTCTGCTAAGACTGACGACGAGCCGTTCTCCTTCGAGCCTGAGGCGCAGCCGGCTGCCGAGACAGACGCAGATGCGCTTGATCTTTCGGATTCGATGTTCGCGCCGCGTCAGGACGCCAATGTGCTTTCGCCCCGGGTAGACGATTTCCTGGGCGGCCATTTCAACGATGAAGCAGCACCGTCTCACGAGCCTGAGCCGTCATTCGATGATCTCATGGATGACGTCGAGCTCGATGCCGATCATGCTGAACCGGCGGTCCAGTCCGACCCGTTCGATGTGGCTCTCTCGTCCGAACTGTTTGCCAAGGCATTCCAGGATCATGCTCCGGCGAGCCAGCCTGCGGATGCCGGGCGGAGCATTGAGGATGAGCTCGCAAGCGCGCTCAACTTCGACTGGGGCAGCGAGACGACAACCCAGACTCCTGACAACGAACCCGCCTGGGCGGAAGCAGACTTCGTGCAGCCTCAGGAGCCGGTACAACCCGAGTGGGAGTCGACGCCCGCTGCGGAGGAGCAGGACTGGACGGCGGAGCTCTCCGACGATTTTGCGGCCGAACAATCTGGTCAGGTCGATACGTCCTGGATGGACAGCCAGGAGAACTGGAACGAGCCTGCACCGTCGCATGACTGGACGATCGATCCGGCGAGCTTGCGCAACACGGAGCAAGCTGCGGCGGCTCCGGTACACAGCTATGCAGACTATGAACAGTCGCTGCCTCAGGGCAGTGTTCAGGACGAACAGTCCTGGTCGCAGCAGGACGAATCCTATCAGTGGGAAAGCAATGCCGCTGAAGGTGACAGCTTTGACGGCGCTCCGGACATCGAGACCATCGAGATCCCCGAGAAGGCTGTCGCCGTCACCGAGGACCTCGACCTTCCGCACGTTCCCTATCATGAGGACGTGAAGCCTGCGGCACAGCTCGACGACATCGAGGAGCTGCTGTCAGGTGCATTCGGCAGTCTCGATCAGCCCTCTCAGGAAGAGGAGGAGTGGAGCAAGCCGGATAGCGCTCAGCCCGCGCAGGCTGATGAGGCGGACAATTCCGAGTTCGACGAGTTCTTTAGTGCCGACCTGGCTGCTGCCAGTGCGGCTGCACTTGCCCGCAATGGCTATGGCCAGACTCCCCAGCTCTCCAACGAGTGGGACAGCCCGCTCGGCTATGAGCAGGCAGCGCGTCCGGTGCCAGGGACTCCGCCTCCGGCTCCGTCGCGCGAGGGGCTGTTCTCGCGCCGTGGTATCCGGATTGCAGCATTGCTGGCCGGTGTTGCGGTCATCGGCGTCGGCGGCGTGCTTGCCTATAACTTCATGGGCGACGGCAGCGGCGAAACCGTGCTGATCAAGGCCGATAATTCGCCGTTGAAGGAGAAGCCGGAAAATCCAGGCGGGCCTACGATCCCGAACCAGGAAAGCCAGGTCTACCGTCAGGTGGCCGGCGAGACTTCCGGCACTCCCGCAGGCGAATCCCAGCTGATCTCGGGTGCCGAAGAGCCGGTTGAGCTGCCGAGCCCGAACGACGATGCTGGAGACGACATCGGCGAGATGCTGGCAGGCGAAGAGGGCGAGGAATTCTCGCAGGAACTCGCCGCTGGCGAGCAAGCCTCCGAGGCCGGCGAGACGGAAGCTGCGACCAAGAGCGAGGAACGTCTGGTCAGCAACGACCAGCAGGAGCAGATTGCATCGCCTGGTTTCGCAACGCTGACGCCGCGCAAGGTCCGCTCCTACATCGTCCGTCCTGACGGAACGATGGTTCCGCGTGAGGTTGAAGCGCCTGCAGCGAACAGTGCCGAACCGCTTCCGGGCGTCCCCAACGACCGGATTGAAGTGGCTGCGCGCACGCCTGCCCAGCAGGAAGAAGGCCTGGTTCCGGGGCAGGAGGTTCCGCCGCTCAATGCTGGGGCGGCCCCTGCCAATGCCCCGACGAACACGGACGCTGCTGCTGGCGCCCCGGCGACGACCATGCCTGCGTCCGCACCCATTCCGGCGGCGCGCCCTGCAAGTGCTCCACGCACCGCAGCCGCTCCGGCAGCTCAGCCAGTTGAAGCTCCTGCACCTACTGCACCAACACAGGTCGCAGCGGCACAGCCGACGGCTCCGCAGCAGACGGCAGCCGCTTCAGGCTGGTCGGTGCAGATTGCATCGCAGCCCTCGCTTGAGGCTGCCCAGCAGTCCTACCAGAGCATGGCGCAGCGCTATGGCACCATGCTGCAGGGCAAGGGCGTGAATATCGTGAAGGCCGAGGTTCCGGGGAAGGGTACCTACTACCGTGTACGCATCCCGGCCGCTTCGAAGAACGATGCAGTCGCACTCTGCGAACGCCTGAAGTCTCAGGGCGGAACCTGCTTCGTTTCGCAGTAAGGGCTGACAATTCGAGATAAGGGGCCGGCGCTTCAGGGCGCCGGCTTTTTTTGTATCGCAGCGGCAGCCGCGGCAATTCCGTGCGCTGCCCGACCGAACGGGATAGATTGAGCCATGACCGAATCAAAAGCGATGATCTTGGGGGCTGCGGGCAAGTGCCTGACGGCCGAAGAACTGGACCTCTACCGCGGTGAGCGTCCATGGGGATTCATTCTCTTTGCGCGCAACATTGGCGAGCCCGAACAGATCCGGGATCTTGTCGCCTCCATGCGGGATGCTGTGGGCCGGCAGGACGCGCCTGTGTTCATCGATCAGGAGGGCGGGCGAGTACAGCGACTTCGACCACCACTCGCGCCGAACTATCCCACCGGGGCAGCGCTCGGGCGGATCTTCGCCGCGAATCCGGAAGCTGGCCTGCGCGCGGCATGGCTCATGTCGCGTCTGCATGCATTCGATCTCCTGAACCTTGGCATTACGGCGGACTGCCTGCCTGTGCTCGACGTTCCGGTGCCGGGCTCCCATGATGTGATTGGCGATCGAGCCTACGGGCATGATGCTGATACGGTCGCGCGCATGGGTCGTGCGGCTGCCGACGGTCTGCTCGCAGGCGGCGTGCTTCCCGTGATGAAGCATATCCCGGGGCATGGGCGCGCCTTCGCCGACAGCCACAAGGAATTGCCGCGCGTCGATGCGTCGATTGAAGAGCTCAGAAACCAGGACTTCCGTCCGTTCCGCATGCTCAACGATCTGCCCATGGCGATGACTGCGCATGTTGTCTACTCGGCGCTTGATCCGGAGTATCCGGCAACGACGTCGAAGCACGTCATTTCCGAGATCATCCGCGGCGAGATCGGCTTTGACGGCCTTCTGATGAGCGATGACGTCTCGATGCATGCACTTTCTGGGGATTTCGGCGATCGGGTGGACGCAATCCTTGCGGCGGGATGCGATGTCGTACTTCACTGCAATGGCGTGATGGATGAGATGCTGGCCGTCGCCAAGAGAACGCCGGAATTGTCGGGCAAGGCGCTTGAGAGAGCCGAGGCGGCTCTTTTGGGGCTGATCGCCGGCGATAGCGCGGATGAAGCTTCGATACGCGCGGAATTTGCCGAGCATTGCGCTCTGGTAGGGTGATTGAAAAGGACGGCTGAACGTGGCCGAACTGCCAAAGGAAGCAGCAGGTAAGGGTGCCCCAGCGCCCATGGAACAGCTTTGGGCTGGCGGCGAGGTCGTCGACCGGGGCGTGGCCGAGCCTGCGCTGACCGTGGACGTGGACGGTTTCGAAGGCCCGCTCGATCTGCTGCTGCACCTGGCGCGCGCCCAGAAGGTTGATCTGGCCAAGATCTCCGTGCTGGCCCTTGCCGAGCAGTACATCGCCTTCATCAATCGCGTGCGGAAGACCAGGCTGGAGCTCGCCGCTGACTACCTGGTCATGGCGGCGTGGCTCGCCTACCTCAAGTCGCGACTGCTTTTGCCCAAGCCGCATAACGACGACCAGCCGAGCGGCGAAGAGATGGCTGCGATCCTGCAGTTCCGCCTGAAGCGCCTTGAGGCCATGCGCGATGCAGCCTCACGGCTCGTCAACCGCAACCGCCTCGGCCGCGAGGTCTTTCCGCGGGGCATGCCGGAGCCGATCCTCGTTTCAAAGAAGAACGCGTTCGAGGCGAGCCTCTATGATTTGCTGACCGCCTATGCCGCGCAGCGGCAGCGCCGGGCGATCACCAATGTGCAGATTGCCAAGCGGCATGTCTGGTCGCTAAAGCAGGCGCGTGAGATCCTGACGCGGCTTGTGGGCGCCTCCCTTGACTGGACTCCGCTCGACAGGTTCCTGATCGCCTATCTGACCACGGCGGAAGAGCGGGCGACGGCGCGTGCCAGTACGTTCGCCGCATCGCTGGAGCTGGTGCGTGAGGGAGCGCTGGAAATTCGACAGGTCGAACCGTTCGGGGATATTTTTCTCCGCAGCGGACCCAAGGCCGCAGATCTAGTGCGCGGATAGGTTAGATGACTGAACAAACGCCGTTTGTTGACGATGCCGAAAGGCCGGAAGCCAGCCAGTCTGCCAACGGCCCGATCTTCGTTGAGGCAAAGCGCATGGCGGAGGCGCTGGTCTTTGCCAGTGCGACGCCGGTCTCCGAAAAGCTGCTTTCCGAACGGTTGCCCGACAAGGTCGACATACGTGCGGTTATGGAAGCGCTGAAGCAGGATTATGCGCGCCGGGGCGTCAACCTCATTCGTGTTGAGGACAGCTGGGCTTTTCGGACAGCCGGCGATCTCGCCTTTCTGCTCAATCGAGATGCGCTCCAGCAGCGCAAGTTATCGCGCGCAGCGCTCGAGGTGCTGGCCATCATCGCCTATCATCAGCCGGTGACGCGGGCCGAGATCGAAGAGATTCGCGGCGTCGAGACGTCGAAGGGCACGCTTGATCTTCTGCTTGAGACCGGCTGGGTGCGGATGCGTGGTCGCCGGCGGACGCCGGGCCGGCCCGTCACCTATGGCACTACGCTGGATTTCCTCGATCACTTCGGTCTGGAAGAGCTTGGCGACCTGCCGGGAATCGATGAGCTCAAGGGTGCGGGGCTCCTGTCGCCGCGCATGCCGACAAACTTCACCGTGCCGTTGCCGTTCGGGGATGCCGAAGGTCTCACCGACGAAGAAGATCCGTTGACGGATATCGATCTGGAAGAGCTTGGCCTGTTCTCACCAAAGGTTGATGAAGACTAGGCTTTTTCAGGACCTTTGGTTGCTTTGTCGCACCCGTCCGAACGTGGCAACGCAAGGCTTCGCGCAGATTTCCCGCCACTGTTAACCGTGTCTTCCATGCGCATGAAATTACTGGACATTTTGCTGTGGTAGAAGCTGTCCAGTTTGCTATACCCTTGAGGAAACAATTTCAGGGGGAGAGCAAAATGTGCAATATTGCGGCCAGATGCAGGATGCGCCAGGTTATATGACCATCATACTGACGCACTAATGTTTGAAACCACGCAAGAAAGCGAATAATCAGGGGGAAGTCCCTGAACAAGGTAGAGACAAGACATGGGTTCCTTTTCGATCTGGCACTGGCTTATCGTACTCGTAGTGGTTCTGCTGCTCTTCGGACGCGGCAAGATTCCTGAGCTGATGGGCGACATGGCCAAAGGCATCAAGAATTTCCGCAAAGGCATGAGCGATGAAGATGCCCAGACGGAAGAGACGAAGACGGTCGAGCACCAGGCTGATGAGCCCGTGCGCACCACGACTGTAAAGAAGACCAGCAAGAGCTAAGGTCTCGTTTCGATCTCTTTCAGGTAGAATTTAGATGTTTGATCTCGGCTGGTCCGAAATCCTCGTCATTGCCATCGTGATGATCGTCGTTGTCGGTCCAAAAGACCTTCCGCGCGTGCTGCGCAGCTTTGGACGGACGACTTCGAAACTCAGGGCCATGGCAGGCGACTTCCGTCGTCAGTTTGACGAAGCCTTGAAAGAGGCGGAGCTCGATGACGTGAAGACGCTCGTGGATGATGTCCGCAAGCTCGACCCGCGCAACGAAATCCGCAAGCATTTGAGCCCGCTGGAACAGGCCGGAAAGGACATCAAGTCCGGTCTGGACGAGGCGTCCCGCACCATGCCGTCGCCGACGCCGTCAACATCGACGCTGGCCCAGCCAGCCGAGCCGCTGAAGCCCGGCCCGGCAGACATGCCTGGTGAAGCGGCGCCAGCGCCTGAGCCAGCCGCCAGCCCCGCGACCGTGGCGGCAAGCCCGGCCGCTGCCGAAGCCGCCAAGGCGGAGGCGGCAAAACCCAAGACAGCGAAAAAGACTGCAGCGAAGAAGGAGCTTGCTGAAAGCGTGGCGGGGGCTTCTGAACCCAAGCCCAAGGCAGCACCGCGCAGCAGGAAGAAGACCGGGAGCGACGCGCAGTGAGCGCCAACAACGAAGAAGACGAAGTCGAAAAGTCCGCTGCTCCACTTCTAGAACATCTGATCGAGCTGCGTACCCGGTTGATGTGGGCGATCGGTGCGTTCTTCATCGCGTTTCTGGTCTGCTTTTTCTTTGCCAAGCAGATCTTCAACCTGCTGGTGATTCCCTTCCAGTGGGCGACCGAGTGGGCCGGACTTGCGACCGACAAGGTCGACCTGATTTACACGGCGCCGCAGGAATTCTTCTTCACGCAGATCAAGCTCGCCATGTTCGGCGGCATCGTGCTGGCGTTCCCGATGATCGCCACACAGATCTACAAGTTCGTAGCGCCGGGCCTCTACCGCAATGAACGGATGGCGTTCCTGCCGTTCCTGATCGCTTCGCCGATCCTGTTCCTGATAGGCGCAGCACTCGTCTATTTCTTCTTCACCCCGATGGTGATGTGGTTCTTCCTGAGTATGCAGCAGGTTGGACCAGACGCTGAGGTTCAGATCTCGCTCCTGCCGCGCGTTTCCGAGTACCTCAGCCTGATCATGACGCTGATCCTGTCGTTCGGTCTTGTGTTCCAGTTGCCCGTTGTCACCACGCTGCTGGCGAAGACAGGTCTGCTGACGTCCGAGGCTCTGGCGGGCAAGCGCAAAGTCGCCATCGTCGTCGCCTTCGTGGTGGCTGCCGTGCTGACGCCACCGGACCCGGTAAGCCAGATCGGTCTTGCACTTCCCACCATCCTTCTCTACGAGATCGGCATCTGGTGCGCACGCATGGTGGAGCGCAAGCGAGCGGAAGAAGCTAAGACCGCCGAAGAGGCTTCCGACGAGGTCGACGACGGCGCAGCATCCTGATCAGGGGCCTTCCACGTTTGTTCACGGCGTGTCACCCTCGAAACATCTGGAAGCTGACCTATGCTCGATATCAAGTGGATACGCGAAAATCCTGAGGCTCTCGTACAGGCTCTCACGAACCGGGGGCAGTCCGAGAGCGATTCGCAGGCGCTCGTTGCTTCCATCATCTCGGGGGACGAGGAACGCCGCGCTCATCTGACCAAGTTGCAGGAAGCGCAGGAGCGCCGCAACGCCGCCTCCAAGGAGATCGGCAAGGCGATGGGCTCCGGTGACAAGGAGCTAGCCGAGCGCCTGAAGGCGGAAGTCGCTGAGCTCAAGTCCTTCGTCCAGAACGGCGAGACCAGGGAGCGTGAGCTTGAGGAAGCCCTCAAGGGCGCTCTCGCCGGCATTCCCAATGTTCCACTCGCCGATGTTCCGCTGGGCGCGGATGAGAAGGACAATGTCGAAGTCCGTCGTATTGGGGAGCCGGTGACCCACGACTGGTCGCGCGAACACTTCGACCTTGGCGAAGCCCTTGGCTACATGGATTTCGAGCGGGCCGCCAAGCTTGCGGGCGCGCGTTTCACCGTTCTTTCCGGTCAGCTTGCCCGTCTTGAGCGCGCGCTCGGCCAGTTCATGCTCGACCTGCACACGCAGGAGCATGGCTATACGGAAGTGCAGCCGCCGCTGATGGTGCGCGACGAAGCGCTCTACGGCACCGGTCAGTTGCCGAAGTTTGCCGAAGACCTGTTCCGTACCACCGACGATCGCTGGCTGATCCCGACTGCGGAGGTGCCGCTCACCAACCTGGTCAACGGCGAAATCCTGGAGGGCGAAAAGCTTCCGTTGCGTTTGACGGCGCTGACACCATGCTTCCGATCGGAAGCTGGATCGGCTGGCCGCGACACGCGCGGCATGCTGCGCCAGCACCAGTTCAACAAGGTTGAGCTGGTCTCAATCACTGATGCCGATTCATCCATCGCAGAGCACGAGCGCATGACCGAGTGCGCGGAAACGGTTCTGAAGAAGCTCGAACTGCCTTTCCGCACGGTTGTGCTGTGCACGGGCGACATGGGCTTCGGTTCGCAGAAGACCTACGACATTGAAGTCTGGCTGCCGGGGCAGAAGATGTACCGCGAGATATCATCGTGCTCGGTGTGCGGCGATTTCCAGGCTCGCCGCATGAACACGCGCTATCGTTCTGCCGGCGAGAAGCAGACGCGCTTCGTCCACACGCTGAACGGTTCCGGCGTTGCTGTCGGCCGCGCGCTCATCGCCGTGATGGAAAACTACCAGAACGAGGACGGAAGCATTTCCATTCCCACCGTTCTGCAGCCCTACATGGGAGGGCTCACGCGGATCGAGCGCGTGTGAGTAACTCTACGTTTAAGTGGTTCTTTGAGAAGGCGGGAAAGGGCGAGCGTTGCGTATTCTTCTGACAAACGATGACGGAATACATGCCGAGGGCCTGAAGGTCCTTGAGCGCATCGCTCGTACCCTGACTGATGATGTGTGGGTGGTTGCGCCCGAGACGGACCAGTCCGGCTTTGCCCATTCGCTTTCGCTCTCCGAGCCATTGCGCATGCGCGAGATCGATGATCGTCATTACGCGCTGCGCGGCACGCCGACGGACTGCGTCATCATGGGTGTGCGCAAGGTGATGGATCGGGCGCCGGATCTCATTCTTTCCGGCGTCAACAATGGCTCCAACATGGCCGATGACGTGACCTATTCGGGCACGATCGCCGGCGCCATGGAAGGAACGCTCCTCGGCATCCGCTCGATCGCGCTCAGCCAGGCCTATGACTACACCAACGACATGCGCTACGTGCCGTGGGATACGGTTGAGACGCTCGCTCCGGACCTGCTGAAGCGGCTCATCGATCTTGATGTGCCCAAGGGCGTGTTCCTCAACGTCAATTTCCCGAAGCTTCCGGCTGACGAGGTCAAGGGCGTGCGGGTGACCACACAGGGTCGGCTCACCCACGGGCTCTGGATCGACGAGCGCAAGGACGGACGCGGCTTCCCCTATTACTGGCTGCGCTTCGGGCGGGCCGAGGTTGAGCTGCGGGAAGGCAGCGATCAGGCAGCACTTCGCGACGGCTTTGTCTCCGTCACCCCGCTGCACCTCGATCTCACCGCGCATGCGGTCCGTGATCAGCTGGCCAAGGCGCTCGCATGAACGAACGGGTAGGGGAGCGAGAGGGATTTGCAGCGTTCATACTTCGCATGCGCGCGCGGGGCGTAATCAACAACGCATTGTTTTCCGCCATGGAGGCTACGCCGCGTGGGAGCTTCGTTCCCGTTGAATGGCATGCGTGGACATGGTCGCACCGTTCCGTTCCTATCGATTGCGGTGAATCGATCGAGGGATGCGACCTGCAGGCGGTGGTTCTCGACGCACTGAACGTGGGATCAAATCACAAGGTGCTCGAAATCGGCACCGGTTCCGGATACACGGCGGCTGTTCTGTCCCGAATATCTTCCAAGGTCGTATCGCTCGACCGCTTCAAGCGGCTGATCGAAGATGCGCGCGTGCGCCACGATGCGCTCGGGATCAAGAACGTCATGTGCCGTCAGGGCAATGGGCTCGACCCGGTCGAG
>Ga0182740_1000529_pt1 | contig 40702 bp, 38 predicted proteins | sample eDN5th37CKraftBY_FD_128872 | JGI IMG/M metagenome (GOLD analysis project Ga0182740, IMG submission 128872) | Enriched backyard soil microbial communities from Emeryville, California, USA - eDNA 5th pass 37_C Kraft BY (version 2) (version 2) | ecosystem: Environmental > Terrestrial > Soil >...
CGGCGTCGGGATCTCGTCGATGACATTCCATCGCATCGTCGCGCCGAGTGCCGAGGCCTCGCGGGCGAAGGCCCTAGCCAACTGGCGCTTCGGCGCAAGAAAGGCGCCCATGAACTCGTCGGCGCGCCATTCCCGCCAGTCGATCGGCGCGTCCTTGGCAGGCGCTTTCAAACCACTCCGAAAGGCGCGTGCGCTTCCCGCCGTCAGGGCCGCCGGCATGTCGAACACCGCATGTCCGAGCTCATGGACGGCGGTCGAACGCAACAGCTCCGGCTGATCCTGCAAGACCTCGCCATTCAGGCTGATCATGATCGTGCTAGGTTCGGCGGGATCGTGCTCGCAAACGCCGAGTACGGCCTCGCCGCCGTCATCGTGCACCGGGTGGTCGATGTCCCAGGCGACGTTGAGCACCCGCCCGTTGACCCGCAGCTGCTTTGTCCGGCGCATCAGGGCGTCAACATCGAGCGGTCGGGCGACCACACCGGCAAGCCGCTGCCGTAGTGCCGCCGCCACCGCGCCCACGGTCTTCGCCGCCAAGCGCCTCGGTTCGCCCGAGGCAAAGCAGGGATATTCAACCTGAACCACCATTCCTCGGGCCTCCCGTTGACCATTCGCTTAACAGCAATGTTCTTCATATGTTCTTGCGCCCTGGGAGTCGAGTCCTTTTTGCCGGTTTCCGCCGGATTTGAACCCGATGCGAAAGTCAGCAGCGCTGCGGCCGTTCTATCCTGCTGATTCTGCTTGAAATTCGACCAACGCCCGGCGTTTCCGCCGGTTTCGGCCCCTTTCCGCCTCCGGACTCGGGTGCCTTCCGTGATGCCATTCGTCTGCATCGGTCATCGCATGACGAAGGCAAGATTTCATGGAAGGTCAACGTCAAGACCCCTCAACCGAACCGGCCGGCCTTCTCGAAGGCTGGCTCACCCGAGCTGAAGTCGCCGCGCAAATCGGGGTCTCGTCCGACACGCTCGCTCGCTGGGAAACCCGGCGCATCGGTCCGCCCTGCGTGCGGATCGGCCGGAAGGTCCTCTACCGCGCCGAGGCGTTTCGTGACTGGCTAACCTCGCGCGAACACGGCCCGATCGGCGGCAGGGCGTCTCATGCGGGAGGCGCACGATGACTGCGCTGCCCGTCACCGGTGGCCGCGAGGCGCGCGCGCTCGCGGCCAACGCGGTGTTGCTCTCCTATTTCGAGCGCTTCGGCAAATTCCCTTCCGACCAGGACCGTCTCTGGCAGCTCGATCCGTTCGATCGGCTCGATCTGATCGGCGACATCGAACTGAAGCTCGGCGCGGCGTTTCGCGACGCCGACATTGAATTCCTCGAGGACGCCGACGATCTGGTTCACCGCGCCGCGCTGGTGCTGATGAGGGCGCGCCGATGACCAATTCTTTTGAACGTCACGGCATCGAGCATCTCTCGGCATCATCGCTCAACCTCTGGGCCGCGCAGCCGGCCTTGTGGATCATGGAGCGGCTTCTCGGCCGGCGAACGCCGCCCGGCATCCCCGCCGCGCGCGGCAAGGCCGTCGAGCACGGTGTTCACCTCGGGCTCACCAATCCGCGCCTCTCGATCGAGGAATGCATTGAAGGCGCCGAGCGCGAGTTCATCCGGCAGACGGCGCTCAGCACCGATCCGCGCCGCGAAGACGAGCGCAAGAAGCTCGCGGGCTGGGTCCGCGGCGCGCTTTCCGAACTGAAGCAATACGGCACGCCGGACGGCTATCAGGAGAAGATCGAAGTCCGCCTCGACGACGTGGCCGTTCCGCTGATCGGCTACATCGATTGGCGCTTTTCCGATCATGGTCTGATCGTCGATCTCAAGACGACGGAGCGATTCCCGTCACAGATCGGCGACGCGCATGGGCGGCAAGGCGCCGTCTATGCATCCGCGCACGGCAATTTCGGGATGCGCTTCGCCTACGCGAAGCCCGCGCCGGGCAAGACCGACAAGCGCCAGGTCACGGTCTACGAGATGTCCGGCGATGACATCGGCCGCCATCTGTCGGCGCTGCGCACCATCGCGCTCTCGCTCGGCCGCTTTCTCGCAATCTCGGATGACTCACGCGAACTCGCGGGCCTGATCGTCCCCGACTTCGATGCTTTCTGGTGGTCCGACCCGTCCGCGCGCGCCGCGGGCCGGGAGGTCTTCGGCTTCTGAATCAAACCTTCAACGCGAAAGGAGAAACCCAATGGGTCTCAACATCGGTGGTTCCGGCACGATCAAGCCTTATGTCAAATACAATGCCAAGGCGGACAAGTGGTTCGTTCGCTCGCCGGAAGGCGGCGATCAGGAAATCACCCGCCCGACCTTCCTGCTCGACCTCAAGAACATCCGAACCGGATGGCTTCGCTTCCGCGAAGGGCAAGCACCTGAGCGCGTGATCGATCCGTCGCTCGATCGTGCGGCGCCAAGTCCCGGTGAGGATTTCAAGCGCGGCTTCGTGGTTGCCGCCTACAGCCCGAAATTCTTCGGCGGCGCGGTCGAGTTCTCCTCGGCATCGATCCATCTGTCGAATGCAATCCGCGAGCTCTATGCCGCATTCGAGGAACAGGGCGCGAAGCCCGAGAACCGCGGCAAGGTACCGGTCGTGTCGTGCTCCGGCTCCGAGCCGATGAAGGACAAGTACGGCACCAACTATCGGCCCAAGCTCGACATCGTGAACTGGGTCGATCGCCCCGACGATCTGCCGGACGAAAGTCCGGTTGAGGAAGCCGATGTTTGGAAGGGCGCTGCGCCGGCGGCGAAGCCCGCCCAGCACGTGCCGCCTCCCGCCGCAAAGGCCGCGGCCGAGCCGCTCGCCGAACCGCTGTTCTGATGGAACGCGCCGGCGAGCTTCGGCTCGCCGGCCGGTCCGCGAGCGCTCCAATGGAAGCTTCGAACGTCCAGCCCATGATCGAGCCCGATGCCGAGCAGATGCGCCGTCATGTGGCCCATCTGTTCGAAGGCTTTCTCGATGGCTGCCACGAAGGACGGATAGAGCTTGCCTGGACGGACGGCCGCGACGGGCGGCTACGCCACGCGGCGATCTTCGGCACCGACCAGCTCGATGAATTGGTCGAACGTGCGCTCGCGGAGAATCGTAGGCCGGGGCAGAACGTCTATATCGGCCAGGCGCTTCGCAAGCCTGACATCCCACCGTTCGGGCGCTGCAAGGACGAAGACTTCCTCGCCCTCACCACCTTTTATGTCGATATCGACGACGATACGACCGCAACTGCGGTGACGAGCTATCGCCACCGCGGTTGCCCGCCCACGGGCGTCGTGGTCACCGGTCGCCAGCCGCATATGCGCGCCCAGATGCTGTGGCGGCTCAATCGCCCCGAGCGCGACCCGCACGCCTGCCGCATTCAAAACCTCGCGCTCGCGGACGCGCTCGGCGGCGACACAACCGTGGTCAATCCGAGTCGTGTCATGCGACTCGGCGGCTCGATCGCTTGGCCGGTGAAGGAAGGGCGCGTCATCGAGCGTACGGATTTCCTGACGTTCGACGACGGTCGCCCGAAAGCGTATCTGCCCGAGCAGATCGCCAAGGCATTTCCGCCGGCTCAAGCGCCGCTTCGTCCCGCGCCCGAGCGCGCAGCGGCGGTTGATGTGAGCGCGGAAGCCGCCGAAGCGCCTCGCCCCTCACATGCATCGCTGCAGATCGGTTCGAGCCAGGTTTCCGTCGAAACCTGCCTTGCGCGGGTGCGTGCCGGCGATCACTGGCACGACAACCTCGTCCGCCTCACGGGGCACTGGATCGCCCGCGGCTGGTCCGACGCGGAAATCCTATCGGCGGCGGAAACGCTGACGCTTCCCGGCTACACGATCGCGCAGACCCGTCGCGAGATTGGCTCGATGATCGCCGGCGGGCGCCGGAAGTGGGGCATCGAGAACCCTGAACATGCCGTCGATGACAAGCCCGCACCCGGCATCGATCTCCTGCAATGGACAGCAGACCGCTACGCCGGCGAAGCACGTCCGATAAGCTGGCTTTGCCGCGGCACAATCCCGCTCGGCATCGCGGCGCTGATCGCCGCCATGGGCGGCCTCGGCAAAAGCTATCTTGCCCTCGATCTCGCGCTTCAAATCGCCGCCGGCGTCGCGGGGCTCGAACAGCCGCGCAAGATTCTCGGGGGCCGGATCGCGATCGAAGGCACCGCGGTGGTGATCACGGCCGAGGACAGCTTCGATGCCGTGCACCGGCGGCTTAACCGCATTGATCCCGACGCGCGCCGGTTGCGCCGTCCGAAGCGGTTGATCGTATTGCCGCTGCCGGACGCTGGCGGGCCGCGCCCTTTGATTGCCAACAACGGCAAGGCCCTCGCGCGGACGCCCTTCTTCGATGACCTCAAACGCCAGCTCATGCAATTGCCAGAGCTGCGGCTCGTCGTCGTCGACCCGTTGCAAGCTTTCGTCCTGGCGGACGTGAACGCCGATCCCGCCGCGGCGCAGTTCCTGTGGTCCGCTATGGCCGAGCTCGCCACCGCGACCGGCGCCACGATCCTGCTCACGCATCACATGCGCAAGGACGGCATGCTCCGCATCGCCGACGGCGATGATGCGCGCGAGGCGATCCGCGGCACCACGGCGCTGGTTGACGGCGCGCGGCTCGCCTACGCGCTTTGGAGGCTCGACGACGAGGCTGCGCGACCGATCTGCAACACGCTCCAGATCCCGTTTGAGCGCGGGCGCATCGTCCGTGGCGCAGTCGTCAAGGCAAACGATGAAGCCGACCACAACGCCCACACATACAAGCGCGAGGAAAGCGGACTGCTGGTCCAGCTCGAGGCAGAGCCAGGCGCCGGCGCCGAGCCAGAGTTCACGATGGCACAGGCGCGTGAGGTGCAGAAGGAGATCCAGCGGCGCTTCGATGAAGGTGATCCGTTCTCGCACTCACCCCGAGGTGCCGGGCGCTACCTTGGTCACTACCTCGTCCAGCACGCCAGGATGACCCGAAAAGCTGCGGACGATCTCATCAAAGCCTGGATGAGCAATCGCGTCGTCACGGTCGACGTGAGCGATCGCAAGGCGAAGCTGAACGGGCTGAGGGTCGCGCAATGGCTCTGAAAACGGCGGCGAAGACGGCGGCGACACCCTTCCTAAATCACTGATTTTGCTTGGCGGAGAAGAGGGCGGAGACGCGGAGACACCATGCATAACTCACTGAAAACAAAGCGGCGACGGGCGGGGAGAAATATCCCCCGTACCCCCTGCGCGCGTCGCCGCCGGTGCGCGGCAGCTAGCGCGCCATGGCTCAGGCTGGCGCCATGAGGCGCGCGACGCGAGCCTTGAGTCCGATCGCCGGCGCGATGGCGCCCTCGGCCTATCGCATCCAGGCGATGGTCGATGGACTCGACCAAGTGGCGCTTGCGATGGAGCGCAAGTGGGGCGTCGGTCGTCTTCGGCTGCTCGTTTCGGACTTCCTTCGAGCGAAATTCGACGAACAGAAGGATCGTCTCGACGCAGCGCTGCGCTCGGGCGAGGAGCGCTTCGTCGCCGCGCAAGTAGAAGGCACGCGGCGCGCCTGGGATGCGCTTGACCGCGCCGCTCACGAGGCCGGGGCGAAGCCGCTCGCGCCTCAGGTCTGGGAATGCGTCCTGCCTTCGACCGGCGAAATCATCTCGCTCGTTCGCAGCGAGGACGAAGCGCACCACGTTGCGCGCGAAGGCCGCGTATTCACCACGGCCGAGATCGCGATCCTGATCGAGGCGCTCGGCGAGGACGTTCTCGCCGTGAAGCAGAAATTCCCCGGCGCGGCCGTCACCGGCATTCGCCGAAAAGCGCCGATCGACTGGTCGCGCGGAGATGAAATCCCGTTCTGAAGTTTGGAGGACCCATGCTCGCCGTAGCCTTTTCCGAACCAATTCAAACGCGACCGGCGGCGCGTGTCGCCACGCTTCCGCCGCGTGCGATCCTCGCGCTCGATCTCGGCTCGCGCTGCGGCTGGGCGGTGCTGCCCCGCTCGGGTCGCATCGCTTCTGGCGTGAACGAGTTTAAGCCGGGGCGTTTCGAAGGCGCCGGCATGGCGTTTCTCCGCTTCGAGCGCTTCCTGGCCGACGCGACTAATGCGTCCGGTCCATTCGGCGTCGTGGTGTTCGAAGAGGTCCGCGCGCACGCCGGCACCCTCGCGGCACAGGTTTATGGCGGCTTCCTCGCCCATCTCACCGCGTGGTGCGAGCGGCACGCCGTGCCCTATCTCGGCGTGCCGGTCGCGACCATCAAGCGACATGCCACCGGCAAGGGAAACGCGTCGAAGGACGACGTGATCAAGGCCGTCCGAGCCCGCGGCCATGCGCCGAAGGACGACAACGAGGCCGATGCGCTCGCCGTCCTCGATTGGGCGATCTCCAACGGAATCGGAACATGAGCATGGCCAGAGCAGAATTCTTCGACGAGCTCGCAGGCGTCCTCACCGATCGCGAGGACCAATATGGCGCTCCCGCCAAGCTGTTCGACGAGATCGCGCGCATTTGGACCTTGATCTTGAGCTTCGAGGTCGAACCCGAGCAGGTCGCCTTGTGCATGATCGGCGTGAAGGTCGCGCGCCTCAGCCACAACTGGTCGCACGCCGACAGCATCAAGGATGTCGCCGGCTACGCCGCCATTCTCTCCCAACTGGTCAGCGAGGCTCGCGCGAAATGAAATACACGCCCAAGGACATCGAGGAACGATTCGAAGAAGCAGCTTCAACGCTCCGCCGCCTGCCCGACGCGCGTGTGCCAGGCTACTTCAGCACCTGGCCACCGATGATCCGAGCCGCCGCCGAAGCCTACGGCTACGATCCTGCGCGGATGCCGCGGATCGCACCGACGCCGCAGGCGATCAGCCGCATGGAAGAGACGTTCACGTGGCTGACTTGGCTTGAACCGGACGACGCGCGCATCGTGTGGCTGCGTGCCGAGGGCGTTCGCTGGAAGCCGATCTGCTGGCGTGTTGGCCTATCGCGCGCCGTCGCGTGGCGGCGGTGGGTTGCTTCGCTGATCACCATCGCAAACCGGCTCAATTCCAAGTACTTCGTGGGCATCAAGAAGGGCCGCAGGAAAGGCGTGGCCGCAACCATCGACGAAGCACGCCGCGAAGGCCTGCTTTAGTCGTCGCATAAACCGCAACGCACGTCGAACTTTTGGCTTCAACAATGAAACGCTTTTCGGCATGTTTGCTGGCATGATCGCGGGACGCGCGCCCGCCCATCCCCGCCGGCCATAGGTTCTTTTCGCCGCCGAGCGTATGCGGGCGGCAAAGGCGCGATCGAAATCTAGCGACAGCATGCAAATCCGGTTGCGCACCCTGGGTGCGCACCTTCGGGTGCGCGGGTGCGCATTGCCGCATCGAATCTTGGAGACATCGCTTGCAGATCGAGACCCGGCCGATCGAGCGGCTGATCCCCTACGTTCGCAATGCGCGGACGCATTCGGAGGATCAGATCGCGCAGATCGCCGCCTCGATCGCCGAGTTCGGCTTTGTCAATCCGGTGTTGATCGGCGCCGACGACATGATCGTCGCCGGCCACGGCCGCGTGCTCGCCGCAAAGCTTCTCGGCCTCGCCGAGGTGCCGGTGATCGTACTCGATCATCTGAGCGAAGCGCAGCGACGGGCGCTTGTGATCGCCGACAACCGGATCGCCGAGAACGCCGGCTGGGACGAGGCAATGCTTCGCGCCGAGCTCGCCGCGCTTCGCGACGATGAATTCGATCTCGACGTGCTCGGCTTCAGCGACGACGATCTCTTGCACATCCTCGATTCCATCGACGGCGCCTCGCTCGGGGGCAAGGACGCCGATGCCTCCGGCACTCCTCGCGCCGGATCGTCGGCGTCCGAGCCGTCTGCCACATTGGCCGAACGGTTCGGGATTCCGCCCTTCAGCGTGCTCGATGCCCGCAAGGGCTGGTGGCAGGACCGCAAGCGCGCCTGGATCGACCTCGGTATCCGCTCCGAGCTCGGGCGCGGCGCGGCTCCTGGCGGCAGCCCACGCCCGCTTGATCGCGAGCGGATCGCAAAGGCGGTGGCGCCAGGCGGTTCACCCTTGCCGGCGGCCGATTATTCCAAATCAAAGGCTCGCGGCGACGGGCGTGGCCGGCAATTGCCATGACGAATCTCACTTTCGCCAAGGGTGTTCGCGACGCCGACGATCTTGATCCGGTTTCACAAGCGATCCTTGAGGTCGGATCAGGCACATCGATCTTCGATCCGGTGATTTGCGAGATCGCTTATCGCTGGTTCTGTCCACCGAATGGCACGGTGCTCGATCCGTTCGCCGGCGGCTCGGTCCGCGGCGTTATCGCCTCCCGGCTCGGGCGCCGCTATGTCGGCATTGAGCTCCGCCCCGAGCAGGTGGCCGCCAATGTCGCGCAGCTTAATCTTGCGGGCGATCCGACGCCCGAATGGCAGCAGGGCGATGCGCGCCAGATAGGGCGGCTCGCAGCCGACATCGAAGCCGATCTGATCTTCTCGTGTCCGCCTTATTGGAATCTGGAACGCTATTCAGACGATGCGGCCGATCTCTCGAATATGGGCCGCGAGGATTTCTTCGCAGCCTATGGCGCAATCATCCGCGATGCGGTCGCGCGGCTTCGCAACGATCGCTTTGCGGTGTGGGTGATCGGCGATGTCCGCGACGACGATGGCTGCTACGTGAACCTTCCGGGCCGCACGGCCGAAGCGTTCGAGGCAGCCGGCGCGCGCTTCTACAACGACGCGATCCTTGTGACCGCCGTCGGCTCTCTCCCGGTGCGCGTTGGGCGACAGTTCGAAGTCTCGCGCAAGCTCGGGCGCACGCATCAGAACGTGATGGTTTTCGTGAAAGGCGATCCGCGAAAGGCGACCGAGGCCTGCGGCCCGGTCGAGTTCGGCGAGATCGCGCAAGGAGAGGAATTTGACGCAGGGTAGCGCATTGGCAGCGCGCGCGGCTCATGCCCGCGAGGAAGCCGGTTCGATTCCGGCCCCTGCAACCAGTCCTGCCGCCGCCGAGCATGGCGGCGTACTCGTCGTTCGGGACGATCTCTATCCCGGCGGAACGAAGGCGCGCTTCATCGGTGCATTCTTCCGCGATGCCGACGAAGCGGTCTATGCGAGTCCGGCGGAAGGCGGTGCGCAGACGGCGCTTGCGACCGTTGCCCGCCAGCTCGGCAAACGGGCGACCATCTTCGTCGCCCAGCGCATCCGGCCGCACCCGCGGACGCTCGAAGCGGCGCGGCTCGGCGCAAAGATCGTGAGCGTGCAGCCGGGATATCTTTCGGTCGTTCAGGCGCGCGCTCGCGAGTACTGCTCGCGAACCGGCGCAGCGCTCGTCCCGTTCGGCGTCGATGTGGAATTCGCAGTCGAGGCGATTGCCTGTGCTGCGGCCTCGCTTCGCATCGAGCCGGATGAAGTCTGGTGCGCCGCGGGTTCGGGCGTTCTTGCCCGCGGTCTTGCTCGGGCTTGGCCGAACGCACGCCGGCATGTGGTGCAGGTGGGGCGTGCCTTGAACGCCGCGGACGTTGCGTGCGCGACGATCCACGACTATCCGCTTCCGTTCGGCCGAGAGGCGCGCGTCAGACCGCCGTTTCCGTCCGACCCGCACTATGACGCGAAAGCCTGGGAGCGATGCGCGGCCCGGAAGGGTCCGGGCCGCATCGTCTTCTGGAATGTTGCCGGGCCGGCGCGGCCCTAATCAGGCGGCTTGTCGGCGCGCCTCAAGTGCGATGATGCAAAGATCGCGGTAGCGCGCGATGGCTTTCGGGCTTGAACTGACCGGGTTGATCTCGAAGGCGCGCAACCCCTTGATGTCGCCGGACTTGGCGAGTTCGACTACGCTCGCGAGCTTGTTGCGGAAACGCTTGTGCGTCTCGGCACTGAAGTCCGGCGGCTCCGGAAGCTTGCCCTCGCGCGCCGCAGCCTCGATCGCGGCGCGCTTGCCCGGCGGGCGCTGCTTGCCGGCCGGCTGCGGCTCTCGCGATGCATCGGGAGTAAGTTTCGCATCGCGCGGGTCGGCGTGCTTCGGCTGCTGCTTAAGGCGCCACGTGAAGCCTTCCTTCGCCTTCACGATTTCGATTTTGTCGAGATCGTGGCCGGCGGCCTTGGCGGCACGCTGAGCATTAAACTTCTTGGCATAGGTTTTCATCGAACCCTCCTTGCTCTCGGTTGGAATGTTGTCGGTGACGAGCGCCGAGCGGCCCTCGGCGTCGATGGCGTAAATCAGGGCGCGGCGCCCATAGGGGTGTTCGGCTTCAAGGCTCGGCGCGGCATCGTTCCGCGCTTCGCTCAAGGTTCTCGCGGAAGCGTGTGCGTATTTGCCTCGGCCGATGAAGAGCGCGATGTCGAACCGGATCGCATTGGCGATAGTCGCGGCATCGCGCTCGGTTGGCGGATGAACTTTCGGCATTGATTGCCCTCCGTTTCGCGCGAGCACTCAGGCTCGACCGGCAAACGAGAGCAACTGCTAAGTTACTGGTTTTCTGAGCATATCGGGAGCACTGGAGCAGCATGGGTCTGTCCCGCAGGGCTTATGCGCGCCACCGCGGCGTAGCCGAGAACGCCGTCCGGAAAGCGATCACCTCGGGCCGGATCACGCTCGAACCGGACGGCACCATCGATCCCGAAAAGGCGGACCGCGATTGGGCCTCCCGCACCGATCCTTCGCAGCAACGCGGCGTGCACGCGCAGCGGACCGACAATGCCGCTGCCGATTCCGGCAAAGCGGTCCCGCGCGCCGCGATCGATGTCGTTCAGAAGGCGCTGCGCGATTCCGGCACGAAGCCGGAAGGCGATGTGACCTTCCTTCGCGCACGCACCGCGAACGAAGTCATCAAGGCGCAGGAACGCAGCGTGCGCCTCGCAAAGATCAAGGGCGAGCTGGTCGATCGGGCGCGCGCGGTCGCGACCGTGTTCGGCCTCGCGCGCCGTGAGCGCGACGCTTGGGTGCAGTGGCCGGCGCGTGTCGCAGCGCTGATGGCCAACGAGCTGCGCGTCGATCCGCACGCCATGGAAACGGTGCTTGATAAGCATGTTCGCAGGCACCTCGCCGAACTCTCCGAAATCCGGGTCGAACTCCGGTGAAGCGTTTGAGGGCGAAGCCGACATCATTCGAGCCTGGGCGCGCGGGCTTGCGCCCGATCCGTCGCTGACGGTCTCGGAATGGGCGGACCGGTATCGGATTCTTTCGTCCCGCGCTTCCTCGGAAGCGGGCCGCTACAGGACCGATCGCACGCCCTACATGCGCGCCATCATGGATGCGCTGTCGCCGTCGCATCCGGCACGGCGGATCGTGTTCATGTCCGGCGCACAGCTCGGCAAGACCGAAGCCGGCAACAATTGGATCGGCTACTGCATCCATCAGGCGCCCGGACCGTTTCTTGCGGTCCAACCGACAACGGAATTGGCAAAGCGGCTTTCGCAGCAGCGGATCGAGCCGCTCATCGAGGAAAGCCCCGAACTGCGCGAGATCGTGATGCCGGCGCGTGCGCGCGATTCCGGCAACACGGTCCTCGCCAAGCGATTTGCCGGCGGGCAACTGGTGCTTACGGGCGCGAACAGCGCGGTCGGCCTTCGCTCGATGCCGGCGCGCTGGCTCTTCCTCGACGAAGTGGACGCCTATCCGGGCGATGTCGAAGGCGAAGGCGATCCCGTCGCCCTGGCCGAAGCGCGGACGCGGACGTTCGGACACCGCCGGAAGGTCTTCATGGTCTCGACGCCGACGATCAAGGGATTGTCGCGGATCGAGCGCGAGTTCGAAGCGACGGACCAGAGACGCTATTTCGTTCCGTGCCCGTATTGCAGCCACATGCAATGGCTTCGCTTCGAGCGCCTGCGCTGGGAAAAAGGCCAACCTGAAACGGCCGAATACATTTGCGAGAACTGCGAGCGAGGCATTGCCGAACATCACAAGACCGCGATGCTCGCTTCAGGCGAGTGGCGCGCGACCGCGGAATGCGCCGACCCGCATGTGATCGGCTTTCATATTTCCGGCCTGTATTCGCCCGTGGGCTGGCTCTCCTGGGAGCAGATCGCCCGTGAATGGGAAGCCGCGCAGGGCAACGACGCCGCGCTGAAAGCCGCCAAAAACACGCTCCTTGGCGAGTCATGGCAGGAGCGCGGCGAAGCGCCAGACTGGAAACGGCTTTATGAGCGCGAGAAGGATCACGCGCTGCGGACTGTGCCGTTCGGTGCCCTCGTGCTCACGGCCGGCGCCGACATCCAGCATGATCGAATCGAGATCGATGTGTGGGCGTGGGGCCGCGGCCTCGAAAGCTGGCTCGTCGATCACATCGTTATCGACGGCGATACGTCGCGCGCGACGGTCTGGGATGACCTGACACGACTGCTGGCTTCCGAATGGAAGCACGAAGGCGGCGCACCGATGCGGATCGCGCGGCTCGCGATCGATTCCGGCGACGGCCGTTCGACATCGCAGGTCTATGCCTGGGTGCGGAAATTCGGCGCGGGCGTCGCCGCCGCTATCAAGGGCGTTGACGGCTTCGATCGATCCTCGCCGATAGACGGCCCGACTTTCGTCGATGCGACGGAGGACGGACGCAAAATTCGGCGCGGTGTCCGGCTATGGAAGGTTTCTGTCGCGGTATTCAAATCCGAAACCTACCGCTTTCTGCGGCTTGAGCGGCCGACGGCCGAGGAGCTCGCGGAAGGCATCGCCTTCCCCGACGGCTTCATTCATTTGCCCGCGGGGATCTCGGCCGAATGGGTGAAGCAGCTCACCGCCGAGCAACTGGTCACGGTTCGTGACCGGCGCGGCTTCACGAAACTTGAATGGCGGCAGATGCGGGAGCGCAACGAGGCCCTCGATTGCCGGGTCTATGCGCGCGCCGCCGCCTGGATGCTCGGCGTCGATCGCTGGACCGATGCGAAGTGGAAGTCGCTTGAGCAGCAAGTGGCGGCCGATCGCGCGCCCGAACAAATGGCCGGCGAGGTGCGGCTTCGAGCAGCGCCAACCGAGAAGCGCAAATCGAACTGGCTCGGTGGCCGCGCAGGCGGATGGTTCCGATGACATGGACGCAAGCCGAACTCGATGCGCTGAAAGCCGCTTATGCGAGCGGGACCACGCGCGTGACCTATGAGGGGAAGACGGTCGAATACGATTCCGAGGCCGCGCTCCTGCGGCGCATCCAGATCATCGAGGGCGCCATCAATGCAGCGGCCGGGACGGCGCGGCCGGTTGCGGGCTTTGCCTCCTTCGGCCGCGGCGACAAATGAGCGCGCAGATTTTCGCGACACGGCTTGACCGGGCGATTGCTGCCCTCGCCCCGCGCCTTGCGATCAAGCGGCTCGTTGCGCGCCAGGCGTTCGAGAACATGGCGCGGCGCGCCTATGACGGTGCGGCCGGCGGGCGACGAACGGACGGCTGGCGCGCGACGGGATCGTCGGCCGACGCCGAGATTGCCTCGGCTGGCGCCATCCTGCGCAACCGTATGCGCGATCTTGTCCGCAACAATCCGCATGCCGCCAAAGCGGTCAGCGCGTGGGTCAGCAACATCGTCGGCGACGGGATCACTCCGCGCGCGAAGACCGGCAACCCGACCCTCGACCGCAGGATCAACGAGCTCTTCGCCGAATGGTCCAAGGTTTGCGACGCGGATGGGCGCTCTGACTTCAACGGCCTGACCACGCTTGTGGTGCGCGAGATGGTCGAAGCGGGCGATGTGTTCGCGCGGCGGCGCATGCGCCGCGTCGAGGATGGCTTGCCCGTTCCGCTGCAAATCCAGTTGAACGAGGCCGATCATCTGGACGAATCGAAGATTGACGGACGGCCGGACGGAAGCCGTACCGTGCGCGGCATCGAATACGATGCGATCGGCAACCGCCGGGCTTATTGGCTCTTCCCGGATCATCCGGGCGACATCGCAATTCCGCTCTCGCGCTACGCCACGTCGGTGCGCGTGCCGGCCGACGGCGTGATCCACCTTTTTACCCGCGACCGCGTGCAGCAGCGCGGCGTGCCTTGGGGCGCGCCGGTCATGCGCGCGCTTCGCGACCTCGACGACTGGACGAATTCCGAACTTGTCCGCAAGAAGACCGAAGCGTGCCTCGTCGGAATCGTCACCGCGGCCGACGACGCCGAGCAGGGCGTAGCACCTTCGGTCGTCGATTCCGATGGCCGCGTGATCGAGCAGTTCGAACCGGGCCTGATCGCCTACGCGCGCGGCGGCAAGGACATCAAGTTCAACCAGCCCGCGGCGACGGCCGGCATCAGCGAGTGGCTGCGGGCGCAGCTGCATATCATCGCGGCCGGGTTTCGGCTGCCTTACGAGCTGCTGACCGGCGATCTAAGCCAAGTCAATTATTCGTCGATCCGCGCCGGCATCGTCGAATTCCGCCGGCTTGTGTCGGCGGTCCAATGGCAGATCGTGATTCCGATCTTCTGCCAGCCGGTGTGGGACTGGTTCATCGCGGCAGCCTACACCGCTGGGTTGATCCCGGTCGCGACCGCAGGAGTCGAATGGGAGCCGCCGAAATTCGAGTATCTCAATCCGCTCGATGACGCGCGCGCCGACCTGATGATGGTGCGCATGGGCGCGACCTCGTTGCGCCGTGTCGTCGCGCGCCAGGGCGAAAATCTCGACGATATCCTCGCGGAAACGAAGGCGACCAACGATGCGGTCGATACGCTGGGCATCGTGCTCGACAGCGATCCGCGCAAGGTGACGCAGCAAGGGCTTTATCAGCCCGAGACCGCGGCGCAGCCCGCAAAGGCCTGAATCACATGAAAAGCGAACTCAATCTGCCGCTGCTTACGCGGGCGGCGGAGCTCTTGCCTGCGTCCTTCAATGAAGCGGCGCGAACGGTCGAGGTCATCTGGTCCACCGGCGCGCGCGTGCGGCGCTACGGTTTTTTCGACACTTACGACGAGGAGCTGTCGCTTGATCCTGGCGCGGTGCGCTTGGAGCGGCTGAATGCCGGCGGCCCCTTCCTTGCCGATCATAAGACTTCTGTCGGTTCGGTCCTCGGCTCAATCGTTCCGGGCAGCGTTGCGATCGAGAACGGCCGCGCGGTCGCCGCGATCCGTTTGACTGAGCGCGAGGATGCCGCCGGCATCGTTAGTGATATCCGCGCGGGCCATATCAAAGCGGTCTCGGTCGGTTATCGCGTCCATAAATACGAGATCACCGAAAGCGACAGCGGGCCTGACCTCTATCGGGCGGTCGATTGGGAGCCCCTCGAAATTTCTGCGGTCCCGCTCGGGGCCGATCCCGGCGCCGGCTTCCGCTCCTCGGAAGCGGTCAACCCTTGCATCGTGATCCGGGCCGATGCGCCGAAGGCCGCCGCGACGGCCGCAACAAAGGAGGCCGACATGGCCGACGAAAACGCGCGCGCCGCCGAGACGACCGAAGGCGCAGAAGTCCAGAATGCCAATCAGAACACGGGCGCGCCCGATACGCGCCGCGACAGTACTAACGTCGTCGATTCCGCGACTGCCGATCAAGTCCGCGCGCAGGAGCAGGAGCGTATCACCACGATTACTGCGCTGTTTGACCGCTTTAAGCTGGACCGCTCCTTGGCGGACGATCTGATCAAGCGCAACGTATCGGTTGCAGAGGCGCGCGCAGTCATTCTCGACAAGCTCGCCGAACGCGATGCTCGCGGCGTCGGCCATTCGCAGGTGTCTATGCCTGCCGGCGGTCTCGATGCCACGGTCACGCGGCGCGAGGCGCTCGCCGAGGCGATCCTGCATCGCGCGCAACCGCAAGCCTTCCAAATGACCGACCGCGCCCGCGAATACCGCGGCATGCGGCTGATCGACGTGGCGCGGGATTGCCTCGAAACGGCAGGCCAGCGCACGCGCGGCATGACCCCGAACGAGATCGCCTATACGGCAACGCGCAGCTCGGGCCTGCAATCGACCTCCGACTTCCCGCTGATCCTTGCGGCCGTCGCGGGCAAGCGGCTGCGCCAAGCCTATGCCGGCACGCCGCGCACCTTCACGATGTGGGCGCGCGGCGTGACCGCGACCGACTTCAAGCCGATGTATCCCACGCAGGTCGGCAATTTCCCGGCGCTCAAGCCGGTCATGGAAGGCGCCGAGTTCAGCTACGGGTCCATCGCGGAAGGCCGCGAGTCCTATCAGCTCGCGACCTACGGCCGGATCGTCGCGCTCACCCGGCAGGCAATCATCAACGACGACCTGCGCGCTTTCGACCGGGCGCTTGGCACCGCTGGCCAGCGCGCAGCCGATCTGGAATCGGCGATCGTCTACAACGTGCTGCTGGCCAATGCGAACCTCGCCGATGGAACGGCGCTGTTCCATGCCAATCATGGGAACGTCGGCACCGCGGGCGTGATCAGCGAAACGTCTTGGTCGGAAGCCTGGGAGAAGATGACCCAGCAGAAGGACTTGGGCGACGCGACCGGCGCAGACAAGGAATACATCGACGCCCGCCCGCGCTTCGCGCTTGTCCCGCCCGGCCAGCGGGCCATCGAAGCGCGCAAGATGATTGCCGCGACCACGCCCGCCAAAAGCGCCGACGTGAACCCGTTCACCGGCGCCCTGCAAGTCATCGAGGAGCCGCGGCTGTTCAAGACCGGTGGACCGCAGCCTTGGTATCTCGCGGCTGATCCGAACCTCGTCGACACCGTCGAGTTCGCACACCTTGAGGGCCAGGCCGAGCCGTTCCTCGACCAGCGCGCGGGCTTCGAGGTCGATGGTGTGGAGATCAAAATCCGGCACGACTTCGCGGCCAAGGCGCTCGACTTCCGCGGGCTCTTCTACAACGCCGGGGTCTAAGGCCGGCGCGATCCGTGTAGCCATTCGGGCCGCTTCGGCGGCCCTCTTCTTATGAGGAGACAAGGCAATGAAGAATTTTGTTCAGGCCGGCGACACCATCACCGTTCCCGCGCCTTACGATCGAAGCTCCGGCCAGGGCGCCAAGGTCGGCCAGATCTTCGGCGTGTGCACCGGCGATGCGCTAAGCGGCGCCGACGTGGCGCTCAAGACGAGCGGCGTGTTCGATTTGACTAAGACCGGCTCGCAGGCATGGACTGTCGGCGCGCTCGTCTATTGGGACGATACGAACAAGCGATGCACCACGGTCGCCACCGGCAATCTGCTGATCGGCGCCGCGGTTGCCGCTGTCGATAATGCCGCCGGTTCGACGACGGGCCGCGTTCGGCTCAACGGCGTCGCACGCGCGAACGAGGCGTAATCGTGCAGGCGGCCTTTGCCGCAGCGGTCGATGCGATTTTTCGCGACGGCAACATCGCGGAGGACGCACTCTGGCGCGCGGGCGGTCTGGGCAGCGGTCAAGCCGTCCGGATCATCCGCAAGTCGCCCGACGAGGTAGTCGGGTTCGGCGCAAGCCGCGCCGTGATGGCAACCGTGCTGATCGATGTGCGTGTTTTCGAGATCGCCGCGCCCGAGGCAGGCGATACGGCCGAGATCGACGGCGAGCTGTTCGACATCGTCGGCACGCCGGTGCGCGACAGCCTCGGTCTCGTCTGGACCTGCGAATCATCGGCGCGTGCTTGACCATGCGGTTCAGCTTCAAGGCGGACGATCCTCGTGGCGTGCTCAAACGCGCTTACGACGATACCGAGCAGGCCGTCACAGCCGCGATGACCGATGTGCAAACCGGTCTCAAGGACGAGTTGCGCGAGCAGGTAGTCTCGGCCGGCATGGGCGCGCGCCTAGCCAAAACATGGCGCGGAAAGCGGTTTCCCGAAAGCCAGCCGAGCATCAATGCAGCGGCCTATGTCTGGTCGCGCGCGCCCGACATTGTTGACGCGTTCGAGCGCGGCGTCCCGATTATCGCGCGCAACAGACGGTTTCTCGCGGTGCCCACGAAGGATGCCGGCGTCAGCCACACGACCGTCAAGAACAAGCGGCTCACGCCGGCGATCTGGGAGACGGAAACGGGCGTCAAACTCCATTTCGTGCAGCGCGGCAGTCACGCGCTGCTCGTGACCGATGCGTCTTACGTCCGTCAACCGGCGCGCTGGCGCCGGCGAAAATCCTTCAAGCCGATCCGGACGCCTATGAGCGGCGGCAAGCGGTTTCTCGTGATTTTCATACTCGTGCCGATGATCCGGCCGGGCAAACGGTTCGATGTCGAAGGCGCAGGCAATCGCTGGGCGGATCGCGTCTCCGCGCTCATCGCGCAGCATTGGAGAGATTGAATGGCAAGCCGGCGCGAAGAGGTGCTCGACGCGATTAAGACCTTGATCGCCGGCGCGCTGCCCAACGCAGAAGTCAAGCGCAATCTCGACAAGCCCGAACGCATTCCGCCGGGCGGGCTGGTGATCATCCGCGATGGCGATCCGGGCGAGCCCGAGGTTCTGCTTTCGCCGCTGACTTACGTCTATGAGCATCGCGTTCCGATCGAACTCGCGGCCTTCACGTCGGCCTCGCTGACGCGCGAGCAGACGATCGATCAGATGCTGTCCGCGATCGGCACGGCCGCGATGGCCGACCGGACGCTCGGCGGCTTATGCGACTTCATCGAAACGGAAGCGCCCACGTCCGACGACCTCGAGACGGCGGGCGCGATCTCGGGCCGATGGGCCGACGCGGCGATCATCGCCAGCTACGCCACCGCCAACCCGCTTACCTGAACAACAATCAAGGAGGCTCTCATGGCCCGCGCTCGCGGCGCCAACGCCGTCATGGCGTTGGCGTTCGAATCTGCTTATGGCACGCCGCCCGGCTCGGGCTTCAAACGTGTCCCCTTCGTCTCGGCCGCGCTCGGCGAGCAGCAGAACCTGATCGAAAGCGATCTGCTCGGCTACGGCCGCGATCCGCAGCAGCCCGCGCGCGACGTGATCAATAACGATGGCGACGTGGTGGTCCCGCTCGATCTGCGGAATTTCGGCTATTGGCTCAAATTGCTGTTCGGCGCGCCGGCAACAACGCAAGGCACCGCTGCCAGCGGCAGCTTCACCTTCGACGCCCAGCCGGCGAACAACAGCACGATTTCCATCGGCGGCGCGGATTGGACGTTCGTGTCGAGCGCTCCGTCCGGCGACGAAAGCCTGATCGGGGCGACGCTCCTCGAAACGCTGACGAATGCGGTGATCGGCCTGAACAAGAGCGCCACCGCCGCGCTCGCTGCACAGACATATTCGCTCAACCTGGCCGGCAACGCGATCATCGTCACGTCCGATACGATTGGGATCGGCGGCAATTCGGTGACTCTGGATGCATCGACCGCGCCGGACTCGAACGCCACCGCTTCCGGCGCGACGCTTGCCGGCGGCTCCGCATCCGGACCGTACAACCACGTCTTCACGTCCGGCGCCTTGTCGCTTCCATCCGCGGCCATCGAGATCGGAATGCCCGATGTGCCCTCGTATGGCATGAATTTCGGAGCGATGGCCGACAAGCTGACGATCCAATTGCAACGCTCGGGCCTTCTCAACGGCACGATCAGCGTGATCGCGCAGGGCGAGACGCGCAACGGCGCTTCCGGCGCCGGCTCGCCCACAGAGCAGGCGATCGAGCGCTTCACGCAGTTCACTGGCCAAATCCGCCGCGACGGCGTGCCGCTCGGCAATGTGGTGTCGGGACAATTCAGCTACGCGAACGGCCTCGACAAGGTAGAGGTGATCCGGCCCGACGGCCGCATCGCCGGCGCCGATCCCGCCATGCTCGCGGTCACTGGCCAAGTAGGCGTGCGCTTCGCCGACACCTCGCTCCTCGACTTGGCGGTCGCCGGCACGCCGATCGAGCTCGTATTCGAATGGTCGATTGCCGCCGGCAAGCTGCTGCGGTTCACCGTGCATAACGTGAACCTGCCGAAGCCGAAGCTGCCGATTACCGGTCCCGCTGGCGTGCAGGCGACGTTCGACTGGCAAGCGTCGGAGCACCCGGTTCTGGCAAAGACCTGCACGGCGACGCTGGTCAACGACCTGTCCGGCTACTGATTCGTCCGCTCGCCTCGCGAGCCGTTTCCAACCAACCGAGGACAACGATGCTGAAACTCGCCGCGCGCGAGCGCGACCCCTATTGGATTGATCTCCTTCCCGGCGTCCGGCTCAAGGTTCGTCCTATCACCGTCGCCGCAATCATAGCTGCACGGCAGGCTGCGGCCGAAGCAATGAAGATGCCGGCCGATGACAGCATCTTTATCGGCAGCGCCGCTTTCACGCGCTCGATCGCGCGCTGGGGCATCCTCGAATGGGAGGGCGTCGGCGACGCCGCCGGATCGCCGGTCGAGCCCACGCCTGAAAACGTCGATGCGCTGCTTGAGCACTGGCAAGCTTTCGATGCGGCTGACCGGCTCTATGTCGCCCCGGCGCTGATCGGGATCGACGAAAAAAACGCATCCTCGCTCTCGCCGAATGGCACTTCGGCGGGGGCGAAGCCTATTGCGCGGCGTGCCCGGAAAGCTGCGCGGAGTGTCCGTACCTAAAGCACGCGCCGCGAACGGACGACGGTAAGGCGGCGTGGGAAGTCTTCCGCCGCTCCGCAGGACAGGTCCGCGCCGTGATGGGCGGCGTCTACGGCCTCGACTTCGGCGCCGTGCTTCTCCTCGCCGACGCCATGGGCGCGCTCTCCCCCGTCCTTGTCGATGCGCTCGCCGAAATCGAGCCGCTGATCGTGCGTGCCTACGCGAAGGATTCTAGCTCGTGACCGATCGCAACGTCTCGATCCGCATTGGCGTCACGGGCCGGGATGAGGTCAAGCGCGCGTTCGACGATATCGGCAAGGCCGGCCAGGACGCGTTCAACAAAACCGCGTCCGCAATGGATGCGGCAGGCGCGGCCACCGACCGCGAGACCCAGCGCTTGCAGCGCCTTGCGCAAGCCGCGCGCCAGGCGGCGAGCGCCGACGAAGCGCAGCGCAAATTCAATGCCATCCTGGGCGTCGGCGCGCCGAGTGCCGGTTCGGCCCGCGACTCCGCTCGCGTGTTCGAGGAAGCGGCAAAGGCCGCCGAGGACCTCGAAGCGCGCACCAAGGCGTTGCGCGCGCAAATCGATCCGCTCGGCGCCGCGCAGGCGAAACTCAATGTCGAGATCGCCGAGGCGAATGCGCTGTTCAAGGCCGGCGCGATCTCCGCGCAGGAGCAGGCCGCGGCGCATGCGCTCGCTCAGCGCCGATTTGACGCAACCGCAACTGCCCTGAAAGGCGTCGGCGACGGCTCGCGGCTTGCGAGCTATCAAATCGTCAATCTCGGCTATCAGCTCAATGACGTGGTGGTCGGCCTTGCGAGCGGGCAACGGCCGCTGACCGTGCTCGCCCAACAGGGCACGCAGATCGCGCAAATCTTCGCGGGCTCCGGCATGGGCGTCGGCGGCGTGCTCAAAGAACTCGGCCGCGTGGTTATCGGGCTGGTGTCGCCAACGACGCTGCTTGTTGCCGGCCTAGCCGCAGTCGGCGGCACCGCGCTTTACGCCTACAACAGCTACATCACCGCGCAGAAGGAGCTTCAGGTCGCGACCGCGGGCGTCGGACGGGCCGCCGGGGCGACCGTCGATCAGCTCAACCGGATCGCGGATACCGCAGCGAGCGCCGGTCGCATTTCGGTTGCGGCGGCGCGCGACATGGAAGTCGCGTTCCTGCGCACCGGCCGGATCGGCATCGATCAATTCGGCGACCTGATCGCGGTCGCCAAGGATTACGCGGCCACTACCGGCCAGGACATCGAAGCCGCCAAAAAGGAGCTTGCCGAAGCTTTTGCCGATCCGGCGAAGGGCGTCGGTCTCCTGAATTCGAAGGTCGGCGGATATGACGACCGCACCCGTCAGCTCATCAAAACGCTTACCGCGCAGAACGAGCTCACCGCGGCGCAGCGGCTCCTGCTCGAAAACCTCAAACCGTCCCTCATAAGTGCCGAAAGCGCGACAACAGCGCTTGGCCGGGCCTGGGATTACGTCGGCCGCAAGGCATCCGGGGCGATGGATTCCATCGGCCGCGCCATCGACCGCGCCACCGACCCCACGCTTGGGCAGCGTCTCGAAGACCTTCAGAAGGAGCGCACCAACGCCACCACGCTCGGCGGCGAATATGTTCCGGGCTATATGGGCATGCCGGCCTTCGTGCCGTCGCGCCCGCTGTCCGCCATCGACGCCGACATCGCGAATGTCAATCGGCAGATCGCAGAGCTCGAACGGAAGGCGGCGGACGCGAAAGCCGACGCGCTGGCGGCGCGCACTTCGACAATTGCGGGCGAGCTTGGCCGCAGTCTCACGCCGGGTTTCAACGACCTCCAGACGCTGAAGAACCAGCAGGCCCAGCTTGCTTCGGCGCTGAACGATCCACTCGCCCGCCAGAAGGTTGCCGACCTCAAGCAGGTCGAGGGAGCCTATGACGCCGTTTCCCGTGCCGTGAAGACGTGGCTCGATCCGGCCGAGAAGGCGCGCCGCCTGGACGAGCTGGAAATCCAGGCGCTCAACGCCAAGAGTCCAGCCCAGAAGGCAGCTATTGCCGAAGAGCGCCGCCGGCTCGAACTCGCCGGCCAGGCGATCACGACCGGCACGGCGGAAGCCGAGATCACACGCGCCGGGACAAGAGCGCGCGCCGAGGCGGCGCATGCGATTGCGGAGCAATCGCTGGCACTCACCACCAACGCACGCGCCTCGCTCGATGTGGCGAACGCCTATCTGCAAGGCGCTGCCGCTGCGCAGCAGGCCGAAGCCAAGCGCAAGGCGCTGACCGAAGCGATCCGCAACGGCGTCGATGTCGAAATGCGGATGCGGCAGATTCTCGCCGACGAAATCGCACAAACCGCCGCGCAATCCGCGAAGTCGGTCGCGGACACCGCCGCGCAGGCCGATGCGCAGAAACGACTCAATGACGCCATCGCCGCGGGTTCGCTCACCATCGAGCAGGCACGCCGGCAAATGCAGGTCGAGCAGGCGCTCCGGCCCTTGCTTGTGGCGCAGTCACTCGCGGAAGGCGAAGCGAAGGCGACGCTGACGCGCATCATCGATGCGCTGCGCGGCGCCTACGGACGGCTCAATGCCGAAGAGGCGCGCAACAATGCACTCCGGCAGATCGAGACCCAGAAGGACCAGATCGCGCTCTTGCAGCGCCAGATCGAGCTGGCCGGCACGAACGAATCCCAGGCCGCAATCGAAATCGCACAGCTTCAGGCCAAGCAGCAGCTTGTCCAGCAAGGCATCGATCTCGGCTCGAAGGAGGCGCAGGTCGTCATTGCCAATGCGGGCGCGATCGAGCGGCTCAATCAACAGCTTCAGCTCGCGAAGGCCTCGCAGCAGGAGCTCATCAGTCTCACCGACACGACCTTCAACCACTTCGCCGACCTGATCGCGCAAGGCAAGACCGACTGGAAATCGTGGGCGGATGCAGGCCGCGCGGCCATTCTCGACATCAACCGCGAGCTCCTGAAGCTTGCGCTGCTGAATCCGCTCAAGAACCTGCTGTTCGGGACGAACCTGCCGACGATTTCGTCAGTCGGCGGGATCATCGGTTCGATCCTCAAGGGTTTGAAATTCCACGAAGGCGGAGTCGTCGGCGCTGGCGGACAGCCGATCCTGCTGCCGGCCGCGCTCCTTCATCGGGCGCCGCGCTTGCACGACGGGGCGTTTCTCTCGCCCGACGAAATCCCGGCAATCCTCCAGCGCGGCGAGCGCGTTCTCAATCGTCAGGAGGCGCAAAGCTACAACGCGCGGGCTTCGGCGGCATCGCCGATCGTCAACGTTACCATCCAAACGCCGAACCCGTCCGCCTTCGCCGCGAGCCGCACGCAGCTCGCGGCCGATCTGTCGCGCGCGGTCCAACTCGGAATGCGGGGACGCTGAGCCATGCCGCAGCCCTTCCTCGATATTTCGTTTCCGGACGCGGTGGCGCGCGGGGCAACCGGAGGACCGGGCTTCTCGACCAACGTCGTGACGCTCGGCTCGGGCGCCGAGCGCCGCAACATCCAATGGGCGGACGCGCGCGGCGAATGGAATATCTCGACCGGCATCCGCACGCGCGCCGAAATGCAGGCCGTCATCGCGCATTTCTACATCGTGAAGGGGCGCGGCTATTCGTTCCGTTTCAAGGATTGGACCGATTATCAGGCCACCGATCAGGCGATGACCGAGGTCACGCCGACGGTGTGGCAGCTCGTGAAACGCTACAACATCGGCGGCTACGAGCACGAGCGGACGATCACCAAGCCGGTGCTTGGAACGGTCGCGATCAAGATCGGCGGTTCGCCCGTGGTGCCGTCGGAGATCGATTATCTCACTGGTCTCGTCACGTTCGGCTCGGCGCCGGGATCGGCGCCGACCGCGTCGTTCGAGTTCGACGTGCCGGTCCGCTTCGACACGGACAAGTTGCCGGTTCAGGCGAACGCCTGGGACCAGCAGATCGTCTCCCAGATCAATCTTATCGAGGTCAAGGAATGAAAACGCTTGATCCGGGCCTTGCCGCGCATCTCGGCGGCGGCGTCACGACGCTTTGCCATTGCTGGCGCGTGGCCCGCAAGGACAGCACGGTTCTCGGCTTCACCGATCATGACCGGGATCTCCTGATCGATGGCGTGACCTACAAAGCGGCCACCGGATTCACCGCAACGGCGATCGAGGATCAGCTCGGGCTTGCGGTCTCGAATCTCGATGTGGACGGCGCGCTCTCGTCGGCCGCGATCACCGAGGACGATCTCAATGCCGGGCTCTATGACGACGCAGCCGTCACCATCATGCGCGTCAACTGGCAGGACGTGTCGCAGCGCGTCGTCCTCCGCTCCGGCTTCCTCGGCCAGGTTACGCGGGGCGAGACGAGCTTTTCCGCCGAGTTGCGCGGGCTGGCCGCCAAGCTTGACCAAAGCGCCGGGCGCATTTTCCAGCGCACCTGCGCCTGGGAGCTTGGTGATGCCCGCTGCCGGATCGATCTCGGCGCGCCCGCACATCACGGCAGCGGCACGATTGCGAGCGTCATCAGCAATTTCGATTTCACAGCGAGCGGGATCGGTTCGTTTGCATCCGGCGTATTCAGCCGCGGTAAGATCACGTGGAGCAGCGGCGACAATGCGGGCCTCGAAATCGAAGTGAAATCGCACTCGCAAGGCAGTCCCAATTCGCGACTTTCGCTCTTCCTGCCGATGCCGCGCCCGATGCAGGTGGGCGATGCGTTCACGATCACCGCCGGCTGCGACAAGACGCCGGCGACCTGCCGCGACCGTTTCGCGAACGTCGTCAATTTCGGCGGCTTTCCCCACATGCCGGGGAACGACTTCGCGCTCTCCTTCGCCAAGCAGGGCGACAACAACGACGGCACGTCTCTCGGAGGCGGTTTCCGTGGTTAGCCGGGCCGACATCATCGCCGAGGCGCGCTCGTGGATCGGCACACCCTACGCCCATCAGGCCTCCGTGAAAGGCATCGGCTGCGACTGCCTAGGGCTGGTGCGCGGCGTCTGGCGCGCCGTCTATGGCGAGGAGCCCGAGCCGCCGCCGCCCTATAGCCGCGATTGGGCGGAAGCGCACGGCCGTGAGACGCTGGCCGAAGCGGCCGGCAGGCACATGATCGCGGTGGCGACGGACAAAATCCGGCCTGCCGACGTGCTGCTCTTCGCCATGAAGGAGAATTCGCCGGCGAAACACTGCGCGATCCTGACTGCGCCCGGTCGAATGCTGCATTCGATCGAGGCGCACCCGGTTGCCGAGGTATCCCTTTGGACCGGAAGCGAATCGCGGCAGCGCCTGCGCTTTGCCTTCTCGTTTCCTTTCCTCGCGGACTGAACCCGATGGCAGCTCTTATTCTCACCGTCGGGGCGGCGGCCCTGACAGAAGGCGCAGCCGCTTGGGTCGTAACCGCCGCGACGGCCGCGGCGGCGGTCGCCGGAAGCTACATCGATGCGCAGCTTTTCGGTCCCGGTCCGCAGAAGCAGGAAGGCCCGCGCCTCGACAATCTGCAAGTCCAGGCTTCGACCGAAGGCGCGCCGATTCCGGAGATCGCCGGCCGCGTGCGTATCGCCGGACAGATCATCTGGGCGACCAAGTTCAAGGAGGTGGCCAAGACCGAAACGAGCGGCGGTGGCGGTGGAAAGGGTTTCGGCGGCGGCGGAGGAACGGTCCAGACGACCACTTACACCTATTATGCGAATTTTGCGGTGGGGCTTTGCGAAGGTGTGATCGATCGCGTCGGCCGCATCTGGGCGGACGGCAAGCCTCTCGATATGAGCGGCGTCACCATGCGCTTGCATCGGGGCACCGCCGATCAAGCGCCGGACTCGCTCATTGAAGGCATCGAGGGAAGCGCCAACGCGCCAGCTTATCGTGGCACGGCTTACGTGGTCTTCGACAACCTTCAGATCACCCAATTTGGCAATCGGCTGCCGCAGCTGACGTTCGAGGTGTTCCGGCGCGTGTCGCGGTCCGACGGCTCGGGGCTTGAGGACATCGTTCAGGCGATCACGCTCATTCCGGGCGCCGGCGAGCGGGTCTATGACACGGTGGTGTCCACCCGCGATCTCAGCGGCGGCGCCACCACGCCGGAGAACAAGTTTGCGGGCCAGGCGACGGCGGATTGGACCGTTGCGCTCGACGATCTCGAAGCCTCGCTTCCGAATGCCGGGACGGTTCTCCTGGTCGTGGGCTGGTTCGGCGACGATCTTCGGGCCGGCCAATGCACGGTCCGCCCGAAAGTCGAAGTTGCGGACAAAAGCACGACGCCGAATGCCTGGCAGGTTCATACGCTCAGCCGCGCCGCTGCTGCGGTGGTGAGCACCGTCAATGGACGGCCCGCCTATGGCGGCACACCCTCCGACGATTCCGTTGTGCGCGCCGTCCGCGACCTCAAGGCGCGCGGCTTCTCGGTCGTCTTCTATCCCTTCGTGTTCATGGACATCGCGCAGGGCAACAGCCTGCCCGATCCTTGGACCGGAAGCACTGGCCAGCCGGTCTATCCCTGGCGCGGGCGCATCACCTGCGATCCCGCGCCGGGACGGCCCGGCACGGCGGACAAGACCGCGGCTGCCGGCACTCAGGTTGCCGCGTTCTTCGGTTCGGCAGCGCCGGGCGACATCTCCGTTTCGGTGAACGGCAGCACGGGCGCGGTGTTCACCGGCTATTCCGGTCCGAACGAATGGAGCTTCCGGCGTTTCATTCTGCACTACGCCAAGCTCTGTGCGGCGATCAACGCCGTCGATCCCGGCGCGGTGGACGGATTCTTGATCGGTTCGGAGTTGAGAGCGCTCACGACCGTCCGCGACAGCGCCACGACTTTCCCGGCGGTTGCGAAAATGAAAACGCTGGCCGCGGATGTGAAGGGCATTCTGGGCGCCGGCGTGAAGGTCGGCTACGCGGCCGATTGGTCCGAATACAACAATTACAATCCGGGCGACGGCACCGGCGACCTCTTCTTTCACCTCGACCCGCTCTGGGCCGACGGCAATATCGATTTCGTCGGCGTCGATCTTTATGTGCCGCTCTCGGACTGGCGTGACGGCAATGCGCATCTCGATGCGCTCGCGGGCGCCGCCTCGATCTACGATCTCGATTATCTGCGCAGTAAGGTCGAAGGCGGCGAGGATTACGATTGGTTCTACGCCGACGCCGATGCACGCGACGTACAGGACCGATCCGCGATCACCGATGGCGCCTACGGCAAGCCCTGGGTCTATCGCGCCAAGGATTTTCGCGGCTGGTGGCTTAATCAACACTTCGATCGGCCGGGCGGCATCGAGAGCGGCACGCCGACCGCGTGGACGCCGCAAGGCAAGCCGATCTGGTTCACGGAGTTCGGCATCCCCTCGGTGGACAAAGGCACGAACCAGCCGAATGTCTTTTACGATCCGAAGTCCTCAGAGAGCGAACTGCCTTACTATTCGCGAGGCACGCGAGACGATCTGATCCAGCGCCGCGGCATCGAGGCGATGCTCTCCTATTGGGGCGCGAACAACCCGGTGTCGTCGGTCTATGGCGGCCCGATGGTCGGATTGCTTGCCGTATGGACTTGGGACGCGCGCCCTTATCCGGCCTGGCCATCGCGGACCGATGCCTGGGGCGACGGCGATCTTTGGCCGCTGGGGCATTGGCTGAACGGCAAGATCGGTCTCGCCGATCTCGCCGCGCTCGTTGCCGAACGCTGCGAGCGCGTCGCCTTCACGCAATATGACGTGACCGCGCTCGCCGGAATCGTCGTCGGCTATGTGCGCGATCGGCCGATGTCGCCGCGCGCTGAGATCGAACTGCTGATGAACGCCTACGCGTTCGATGCAGTAGAAAGCGAAGGCGCGATCCGCTTCCTGCCGCGCGGCCGTGCGGCAGTGGCCAGTATCGGGCCTGACGATTGCGTCATGTCCGAGCAGGGCGACATCGTGAAGCTCACGCGGGCGCAAGAAACCGACCTGCCCGATGTTGTGTCGGTGACCTTCATCGATGGAGCAAAGGATTATCAATCGGGAACGGTCGCCGCGAGCCGGATCGCCGGGTTCTCCGAGCGCAAGACCGATGTGACCGTCCCGCTCGTCATGGATGAGATTCAGGCGCAGGCCATCGCCGACCGCGCGCTTGCCGAGGCCTGGATCGGGCGGGAAAGCGCAAAGCATGCACTGCCGCCCGATCGGATCGCGCTCGACGCCGGCGATGTAGTCAACCTCGTGATTGATGGCAGCGCACGCGAGTTTCGCCTCACCCGCATCAATGATGCCTGGTCGCGCTCGATCGAGGCGCAGCGATGCGAGGGCGCGGTCTATGCGCCGCCGCTTCCGGGATTGAAGCCGCCCGTTTTCGAACCGCCGCCGGTCTATGGTCGCGCGATCCTCGAGTTCCTCGACCTGCCGATGCTGCGCGATGCCGATCTCGGTTACGCGCCCTATGTCGGCGCGTCTGCGACGCCGTTCGCCGGCGTCACGCTGATGGACAGCGCCACGGGCACGAACTACGCGATCGACACGCTTCTGCCGATCCGCGCGACCATCGGCGAGACAGTCTTCGATTTCTGGTCCGGGCCGACAGCGTATTTCGATATCGTCAACACGCTGCGCGTGAGGCTCTATTCGGGCGAACTCGCGAGCCTCGACGACGCAACGATCCTCTCGGGAGGCGCCAATGCCCTCGCGATCCGCAACGCCGAGGGCGATTGGGAAATTCTGCAATTTGCCACTGCGACGCTCGTCGATGCCGGCGTCTACGACCTCACGAACCTGTTGCGAGGCCGGCTTGGGACCGAACACGCCATGCGCTCGCCGATCGCGGCCGGCGCGCGCGTCGTGATCTTGGACGGCTCTATTGCGCAGATCGACGCAGCGCTGTCGGAGCGGGGCGTTCAACGCTTCTACAAGTGGGGGCCATCGAGCCTCGATCCGTCCGATATTGCCTGGCAGCAGGGAACGTTTACGGCCCGCTGCGTCGGGCTGATGCCATGGTCGCCCGTGCACGTCACCGGGATTCGCAACGGCGCAGGCGACCTCTCGATCACATGGGTTCGGCGCACGCGCTTCGGCGGCGCATGGGCGGATGGCGCCGACGTGCCGCTCCATGAAGAAAGCGAGCGCTACGAGCTCGATATCCTCAACGGCGCGAACGTCGTCCGCACCATGACGGCGACTTCGCCGACGGTGACGTATACCGCTGCGGAGCAGACCGCCGACTTCGGATCGCCCCAGCCCGCAGTTGCCGTGAAGGTCTATCAGATCTCCGCCACGGTCGGCCGCGGCTGGCCGAGCGCAGCCACGCTCTGAATCGTCCCATTCAATCAAGGAAAGGAACGCGATGCCGACACCGCGGCTCGCGCTGCCCTACATCGTGCAGGGGCAGGCGCAGAAGGAGGTCACGCACAACGACGCGCTCGTTCGCCTCGACGCGCTGGTCGATCTCTACATCCTCGATCGCGATCTCGCCGCGCCTCCCGGCTCGCCCTCCGATGGCGACGCCTACGTCGTGGCGGCAAGCCCGACCGGGGCATGGACCGGTCAAGCCGGCAACATCGCCTACTGCATCGACGGCGCCTGGCGCTTCTATGTGCCGGTGAAGGGCCTAATTGCCTACATCGCCGACGAGCAAAAGATGCTCGTCTTCACGGCAAGCGGCTGGGTCGATCTGGTTTCGGTTCTCGCCTTCCAGAATCTTTCGAAGCTCGGCATCCTTACGTCCGCCGACAATACAAACCGTCTCGCGGTCAAGTCCGACGCGGTTCTGCTCAGTCATGACGACGTGACGCCGGGATCGGGCGATCTGCGGGTCACGCTGAACAAAAGCGCCGCCGCGAAGGACGCGGGCTTCGTCTTCCAGGACGGCTTCAGCACCCGCGCACTGTTCGGGCTGCTTGGCGACGACAATTTCACCGTCAAGGTGACTCCGGACGGATCGACCTTCTACACCGGCCTGTCGATCGACAAAGCCACGGGCAAGGTCTCCTTCCCGGCCATGGCGAAGCTCTCCGCTTACATCAATTACGATCACTACGCGGCAACGACCTACGTCAACACGGACATCAATAACGAGGATCTGGACACCGCGAACGCCTTTGCTTCCAACGTGTTCACGGCGCCCAGCACCGGACTTTACAAGGTGGGATATTCGCTCGGCTGGACCCAGAACGGCGCGAACGCGCCGACCTCCATGCACGGCCGGTTGCTCAAGAATGGCGCAACCGAGGTTCTGCCCGCCGCATCGCGAGCGTCCAACAATGCGGCCGATACCGGCAAGATCATCATCTGCACGCAAGGCATCATCTCGCTGACGGCCGGCGACACCCTTCGCTTGCAGCACAAGTTCTCGTCGCTGGACGGCTACGCCTCGGCGAACATCACCCGCTTCTGGGTAGAGCAGATCACCTGATCGCGGCCGGGTCGCGGCGGCACAAATTCAGCACACGCGAAAGGAGGCAGGCATGGACCTGCAATGGTGGATCACGGTCATCGGCGTTCCGCTGGTCGGCGCACTGTTCTGGCTGCGCTTTCATGATCGTGACGACGTGGACACAGCGCTGCGCGGCCTCAAGGACGAGCTCGCAAACTACAAGCTTCTGGTCGCGACCAGCTTCGTCTCGGTCTCGTATCTCAAGGACGTGGAGGGCCGCATCATGGCCCACCTCGAGAAGATCGAGAAGAAGATCGACCGCGTGATCGAGCAGCGGCATCCGCCGGCCGATTAGCGCGGCTCCCAAGTCCCGCCTTCCCACGAAAGCCCGCCATCCCGGCGGGCTTCGTCGTTTCAGGAGATATCACATGCTGCCATCCCGGTATGGCTGGCTCGCGCGCGAGCCCGGCCCGAAGATGATCGTCGAGGCGCTTAAGCTCTACGGAACGCTGGAAACGCCGGGATCGGCGAACAACCCGACCATTATCGCCTGGGCGAAGGAGGTGGGCGGCGAAGTCGCGGATGCCTACAAGGCCGACACCATTCCCTGGTGCGGCCTGTTCATGGCGGTGATCGCCAGGCGCGCCGGCAAGGAAATCCCGAAGCATCCGCTATGGGCGCTGTCGTGGTCGGCCTTCGGCGCGAAGGCACCGGCCGCATCGCTCGGCGATGTGCTGGTGTTCGTGCGCAATGGCGGCGGGCATGTTGGCCTCTATGTCGGCGAGGATGCCTCCGTCTTCCATGTGCTCGGCGGCAACCAGGCCGATCGCGTCTGCATCACGCGCGTGTCGAGGGGCCGCCTCTATGCCGCGCGCCGGCCGCTCTATCGCGTCCAGCCCTCCAACGTTCGGCCCATCCACTTGGAATCGACCGGCGCGCTGTCGCTGAACGAGGCTTGAGCCTTTCCGCCCGTTTCCGCCGCTTTCCGCCTCGGTACCGAGGGCCGGCGCGTGATGTGCTCCGGCAACCGGTGACGCGGTGATCCCGTGCTCGGCCGGGTCTGTCGAGCAATCCGGACATCGAGGTGAACCATGAACTGGGACAGCATTCAGCAACTCGTGCGCATCGTCGCATATGCCATCGGCGGCTATCTGCTTGGGGATGCGGTGGCCAATAGCGAGCAATTCCAGGCCGCCGTCGGCGGTCTGGTGAGCGTTGGGGCATTCGCCTGGTGGTTCTACTGGGAGCGGAAGCGCGCCTAATTTGACGGAAGCAGAAAATGAAATGGCTCGCGGCCCTGGCGGCGCTCGCTCAGATCGTTCTCGCCATCATTGAAATGGCGCGCGAACGGCAGGCGAAGGGCGCCGGCAGGGCCGAAGCCATTGCGGAGTCCGCCACCCATGCTCTCGATCTCATTCGTGCGGCGCGCGATGCGCGTCGCGCTGCTGCCGATGCCGCTGCTGATCCTTCCCGGCTGCGCGACGACGACGGCTTCCGTCGGGACTAATGCGGTCGCCTGCTCGGCCTTCGAGCCTGTCCGATGGTCGAAAAAGGACACCGACGTCACGATCCGGCAAGCCAAGGCGCACAACGCTGCGTGGGCTGCGCTGTGCGATCCGAGAAAGCGATGACAGGTGAGGCAGCGGTTAGTCCGCATGGTCGCCGGCCTAAAGTCCTGCGAACCACCTATCTCAGTGACGACGGCTGGCCGGCTCTTTAGGACAATCGGGGCGCTGCATCGCAGCATCCGGATGCGGGCTCACGTTCCTTCCTTCCGACTGTCACCAAGTGTTGCCCCGACGCAGGGCTTCGGGCAAAAAGGGGAGTCTGGGATGCAGATGGGTTGCGGCAAACCAGCGGGGGGAGCTCGATTCTTGACCTCAATGAGGGGAGATATTGTCAACCGCGTATCGCGGTTGCCGAAACCGACCCAAGCGGCTGAAGCTCTGCAGCCGCTCTTCGAGGCTGTGAGCAACTCGCTTCATGCGGTGGAAGACGCGTTCGGCGAAGCCAATCGCGATAAGGGTGCCATTTACGTGACGGTCGCGAGACCCGGAAATCCCTCCGAGGTCGAAATCATCGTGGCCGACAACGGTATTGGCCTTGAGCCGAAGCGCTTCGACGCGTTTTGCACAACAGACACTGACTACAAGATCGGCCGAGGGGGCAAGGGCGTCGGTCGGCTTCTCTGGCTCGACGCATTCTCCTCGATAAAGGTCGTCAGCAACTATCAAGAGGATGGGAAGTGTTTCAGACGCTCGTTTTCCTTCCGCCTGGAATCTACGGATCAGATCACTGATGAGTTAGTGAGCGAACAATCGCCGGACGGGTTCCGCCCCGGCACAACAGTGACGTTCACCGGACTGCGTGGCACCGCCTACCGGGCGAAATTTCCAAGCCAGCCTAAGACGATCGTTAAGCACTTCGGTTCACACTTCTTCGCCGATTTCATTCTCGGGCGATCGCCGAGAATTGTTGTTGATATTGATGGAGAGGCAACGAATTTTCCCGAAGAAATTCAAAACTTGCGGATTGAGGACAGGGGGACAGCGGATTTCGAATCACCTGAGTTCGGCGCGCTGAGACTCGCGAGCTTCGTTTGCCACAAGAGCGCCAGCGCAAACCTGGATGGCCTTCACCAAATGCACCTGGTCGCGAACGGCCGCACCGTGACCAGCCGAAAAATCGATGGTCTCCTGGGCATCGGCCGCTTCGGCTCCGATGATGACCAAGTTTACCACGGATGCGTGACCGGTCAGTTCTTAGACGAACGAGTCAATCAAGAGAGGACGCAATTCAATTTCGACGAAAGCATTGTTGAGCAAATCGTCAGGGAATGTGCCGAACATGCGCGCACGAATGCGATTCACGAGGAAGTGGAGGAGTTCGACTCCCAGCGGCTCGGTACGATGCAGGATTTCATCAAGGAGTATCCATCCTTTGCATTTGAGGATGCCGAGCAACTCCTGAATCGGACGCCAAAGAATGCTGTGAAGGCTGAGCAATTCGCCCAGGCGCTCATACCCATCCGTATACGAAGGGACAAAGAGCGGAACGAGACTGTCCAGCAGATTGTATCAAAACTTGAAACCGGTGAAGACGTCCCCGCCGACTTTGCCGATAGAGTTCGCAAGGCTGCTGACGAAATCCGAGCCGAGGAGCAGCGTCAGCTCACAGAATACGTTCTTCGCCGGAAAATCGTACTCGATGTGATGGAAGTCCTGATCCGACGGATCAGGGAACGGACCGACGGCACGCAAGACCATCATCTTGAGAGCACGCTTCATCAGTTCATTTGCCCGATGCGGGTCCGCGGAGATGATCCTTCCAAGGTCGAGCGCTCCGATCACGACCTCTGGATCATCGACGAGCGACTGACGTTCACAAAATATTTTGCTTCGGACATTCAGTTTTCCCAGTTCGTCTCCGGTGACGAGAGCACAAAGCGGTCAGACCTCTTCATCTTCGATCGCCTTCACGGTTTAGGATTTGAAGGCGACGAGCCTCTGAAGCGGGTCATGCTCGTCGAGTTCAAGCAGCCCGGTCGGCGCGACTATCCCGAGCGTTACTCGCCGATGAACCAGGTCAGTGAATACATTACCCGCCTCAAGAATGGGGAAATCGAAGACTTCCGCAACGCCCGTGTCCGCATCGCTGAAGATTGCGTCTTCTATTGCTACGTGGTGGCAGATATCGTCGGAAAGCTTGATGTGCACACGAGCGCCTGGCGGACAACCTCAAACGGACGCGGGCGCATCACGGAGTTGCAAGGTAAGTTTCGCGGCATCATTGAAGTAATTGAGTGGGCGGATTTGATCTCCGACGCTCGGCTGCGAAATCACGCGTTCGTCCATGCCGCCGGCTTACGATATGAGCGGCACATCCATGGCTAATCGGCAGACAGCTCAAAGCTGCCATCGTCTAGTCGTGAACTTGTGAATGCGTTCAACATCATGCCAAGTCGTCCGGGATCAGTGACGAGCAGGTAATGCCAGACTCCGAACTGACCGAGTCGCGTCACCGCGGCAGCCCATCGTTCCGCCGCCTTCGCCTTTACGTCTGCACTGTCAGACACCTGGCCCTTGACCTCTATAATGAGGTTTTGGTCGCTGTCGGTGACAGCGATGAAATCGGGAACGTATTTGGCCGGCAATCCGCGGCTACGATACGGGATGAAGAATCCGAGCCGGTCGTTTTTGACCCATCGTTTCACGCCGGGGTGCGTGTCGAGAAGAAAGGCCGCGCTCTGCTCCCATTTCTGCGTGTCGGCCACCATCGCGTTCAGGTGGCAATGATTTACAGGATAGATCGGCTTGGTCGTGTGGAAATCGACATAAAGAGTACTGCCGCGCCCGGCCGCGCCCTGCGGGATGATGGCCACCTCGGCGTCGGTTGTTGAGGCGCCCTTCTTGATGGCGTCCAGCAGCGCGCCTACGGACGCCTGCATGTATTCGCCGACCAGCAGCACGTCGCAAGGTTGGCTGTCTCCCTTCCTTTCCAGTTTCTCGGCAAGGAATCGTTTCGCGGCGAAGGCGACGCGCGGAAACAATTGCTGAACCGGCACGGCTGCCGCGCCGTTGTCGGCCTGCCAACGCACACAAATTTCCCGCGCAAGCCGGAACGCGACTTGCTGATCACGGAACAGGGCGCGCCAGTCTTTAAGAGACAGGACTGGCTTCTCCCCAGGCCCATAGGCTGCAAGCGTCCCATCAGGCGTCGTCAGCGGGGTCAATTCGACCAGCTGCGGAATGCGCATGGGGTCGATGGTGACTTTCGCCACTTGATCCCAATCGACCGATACTTCGAGGCTGCCGGCCTGATAGTAGCCAGTCACGATGGGGAAGGTTATTTCGTAGTGCGCCTTCTCCGGTACCGAATAAATATGGTTCGGGTCCGGCTGCGGTGGCTGTGGGCCTGCGGGCGCAACCTTGAACGGGATCAACTCGAACGGCACGCCGAAGACCTTGGCGGTCTCCTCGGCGAACATCTGCGTCTCCTCATTGAGAGCGTAGCTCTTCCGGCGCAGCGCTCGGCCAACGACCTGCTCGCACAGCAATTGCGAGCCAAACGGTCGTAGGCCAACAATGTGCGTTACGGTGTTGGCGTCCCAGCCTTCAGCCAGCATGGCGACGGATACGATGCAGCGCACGTCCCGGCCGGGCGGAACGCGCTCGTCGATCCACTTTAGCGAGCCATCATTGTCGTCGCTCGCCGCCTTCTCGTTGTGCTTGCGCACGAGCTCAACCCATTCCTCCGGCACTTTTCCGCCGGGCCATTCCGCCTTTCCGACAGTATCGAGGATAAAGCGCAGGCGCCGCGTTTCATCCTTGGTGCCACCTGCCTCGATATCCTCGATGACCTTGGAGTCGATGCGCACAGTCACTTCCTGGCCAGGCGTATTTCGGAACCACGGTGGCGAGACGCCATAGCTGTCATTGCCGTTGGCGAGCCAGGAATGCACCTCCCGCGCGACCGCCGTATCGCGACAGACGACGATGAAGACCGGCGGAACGGGGTGGCGCTGCTGTTGCCTGGAATACTGCTCCCACTCTACGAACCGCTGGTGCCATTCGGCCGCAAGAAGGTTGATGGGCGCGCTCGCGTAGTTCATCACGATCTCGGGCGTGATGTTGGTCCCGTAACCGTCTTCCTTCGCTTTTGCCTGCACCCACCGCCAGATATTGAAATAGGCCGCTTCCTCCGCGCCGGTTACGTCGCGGGCAGGTAGCTGCGGAATCTTCACGAGGCCGGATTCGATGGCGTCTAGCAGACCGAAGTCAGACACAATCCACGGAAACGGCTTGCCGACTTCGTTGCCGGAACCCTGAATGTAGAAAGGCGTCGCCGAGAGATCGACGCACAGGTGGATGCCGCGTCGCCGACTGCCCCCAGCAAGCTTGTTGATACGGTCAAGCCCTTCGATCCAGATCGTCGCTTCGCGATCGTTCTTGCTTGCGAGGTCTTTGTCCTCGTCGAGCGATTGTTCGTCTGTCGCAACGTCGCCGCGGCGATAGGCGTGGTGCGCCTCATCGTTGAAGATCAGCCAGTGTGGGCTGCGACCTTTGCCGCTGCCAAGTTCGCGACGGATGCGCTTGAACCATGCGGCGTCGGACTCGAAATATTTCGTCTCGACGGTCTCGTTGGCCTTGCCGGCGTTCTTCACGACTTCAACCGGCTCGCCGGTCTTCACGACCTTGGCGGTGTCGCCGTTGACGCTATTGGTCTCCTTCTTGGCGAGGCGATGCCAATTGGCGATCATCACCTCGCCGCGCCGCAAGTCCTCCATCCGGTGGACAGGGACCAACTGCCGGGTTCTGTATAGCGAGAGATCCCCGAGGGCGGGGTCCAGTTCCTGCAAGCGCTCCCGAATTGTGACGTTCGGGCAGACGATCAGGACCGTATCAGAAAAGCGGTCGTCGCGCGGCGACGCCACGCTGTTGAGGATGGACCAGCCGGCGAGCATTCCCATGACGGTGGTCTTGCCGGAGCCGGTCGCCATCTTGCAGGCGTAGCGAACGAAAGCACGGATGCCGGCCGCCTTCGATTCCAGGCCGGGTTCATCTTTCGGAATCTCGGGCAGACCCTTGCGGTAAATGTCCGCGGCTTCTGTGAGGAAGATGATCGTTTCGGCCGCTTCTATCTGCGCGAAAAAAAGCCGCTGCATGCGGTCGCTGCTGCGCCAGAGTTCCAGAAGCTCCTTTGTGATCGGCGACGCGCCGTCATAGGCGACGCTGCCGGAACGGGTCCCGTCGCGCCATTCCCTCACGCGCTCGCGGATGAGGTTGACGATCTCAAGTTCGACTTCCTCGCCCTTGGCGTCGTCAAACAGCTCGGCCTGCTGCTTCTTTTTTCGGCCGCGCCCGGCGTGTTCAGGCACGCGATAGAAATAGCTGGCGCGGCGTCGACCCTCGGCCTTGACGGGCGGCTTTCCGCGCTCGATGACCCAATGATAGGCCGGCTCGCGGAACGGGGAATTGATGATCGGCGAGTCAACCTCGGCGACCGTGACCGGCGGCTCCTGCGGCTTGGAGGCGGCGGGCATCACCGGCCTCCTTCCACGCTCTTGACGACCATCAACTCATTGCCGCGCTCGTCTATAGCCTTCACGGCTATGCGCTTCTTATCGCCAAGCACGAAGGGTTCACTGACCGTGCCAGCCAGGTGCTCCCAAACGCTGTCGCTGAATCGGCCTTTCAGGGATTTTTGAAGGTTGTCCCACGCGCTGGTCTTGGGAAAGAACACTTGCGTCGCCATGAACACCATGCCGTTATAATTGCTGTCGAGCATCCAGCACGGCAGGTTCTCGGCGGCGACTTCCTCCGTCTCCATCGTGTCGGGCCGGAAAATGTCAAGGCCCTTAACGACGACGCGATGGAGCGGCGTTCCATCTTTTGCCTTCCCCGCCGGTTCAATTGCTACATCGGGCAGGCCGGTGATTGAGAAGATCTCGCTAGTTCTGGCGGTCTTCAGTAGATCGGACATAACGACGTCCGGCGTGACCGAAACGTAGGTCATCGGCACCTTGAGACGGCCGAGCATTTCGCGTGCTTTTGGGTCGATCGCGAAGCCGAATATAAAAAGCTGTTGGAAGCCCTGCTGCAGCGCTTCTGTATGGGCGTCGTAGACGTACTGCGACCCAATGGCACCGCCCTCAGGACCGAACACGAAGGCGATGCGCTTATCGGCCCCATTCTTTGCCACGCCTTCGGCGTGAAGATATTCGCGGTCCGCGAGCGGCGCGATAGTTTCCAGTTGCAGCGTCACGTTGCCGGGCAACTGCAATGTCTTGCTCTGCCGCAGCACCTCGATCATGCGATCGAGATGAGCCCGGGGACTATTCGCCGCCGCTTGTGGCGTTTGCTGGCCGGAGCTTTCCTGTAGACTCAGCGCGGCCTGGATGGTCGCCTCAACCGTGAACCGCCCGCACACCCTTAGAACATTTCTGTTCAACTCAGGACGGTCCACCACGGTAACAACCTCTGGCTCTTCGTTGTTAGCTATGGATTTAAGTGTGATCTTAGGGATAAGGCCTCCGATTTCTTCTCCCTTCTTATTTCGCTTGCGCTCATAGATGAAACCGCCCGCTGGCCCTTTCGAAGGCTCTTTCAGACGATACCAAGGGAACGTGCTTGTCAGGAGTCGCTGACGTGCAAGTGCGATAGGAACCCGAGAAGTGTCGCACGTTATCCAGCGGCGCCCCCATTGCTCGGCAACAACGGCAGTTGTGCCGGAGCCGCACGTAATGTCCATGACCAAATCTCCAGGGATTGTAGTCATGAGAATGCAGCGTTGGATGACCTTTGGGTTCGTTTGCACGACGTACAACTTGTCGGATGCAAACCCCGCAATACCCGTATCCATCCAACTGTTCGTGACGGGGACGAGCGGATTGTCATCGAGATATCGAACATAGCCGATGTTGCGGCCGGCCTTCTCCACACGGCGGGCTTTTACAAGCCGCTCCATGCCAACCGGATAGTTAGCTTTCCAATGATTATTGGGGTTCGGTCGGAAGGTCTCGCCGTTGAAAACAAACGGCGTATCCTCGCGGGCGGCCCCTGAGCTTTGAAGGTCACCCAAACGGTAGATACGGGCACCGGGCGGTATGGGATCACTCCCATCGCGCTCTCCGCTGGTCATGGCCCTCCGTGTACCGTCACTTAGTTCAAGGTACTTGTAGGCGTCATCGCCTGTTTCCTTGTTCGCCTTGTCGAGAAAAAGCGGATTGTACGTTAGCGTGCCCTTATCCTTCGCGTACCAGAGAAGATAGTCGCCGACCCGGCTGATTGAGCCGGTCGCAAAACCGCTGGTCGTGGCGAAATAGATCTGGGAGACGAAATTCTCTGAGCTGAAGACCTCGTCAAGAACCTCGCGAACGTGGTGAACGTTGTCCTCGGAAATCTGGACAAAAATCGATCCGGATGGGGTCAGAAGTTCTTTCGCGAAGGAGAGCCGATCGCGCAGATAAGTCAGATAGGAGTGAAGGCCCAGTTCCCACGTATCACGATACGCCTTTACCATCTCCGGCTCGCGGATCATGGCGTCGTCTTTGCCGTGCGACACGTCGCGCTTGCGGACGAAGGGCTGGAAGTTCGATCCGAATTTCACGCCATAAGGCGGATCGAAATAGACCATCTGCACCTGGCCGCCCATCCCTTCGTATTCGAGCAGGGAGTTCATAACCTGCAACGAGTCGCCGAGGATCAGGCGGTTGGTCCACGGCCCCTTGTGCTCGTAGGCGTCGAGCTTGTCGGCCACATCAAGGTTGGTGTCGCCGAACAGATCGAGATTGGTGCCAAGGGCTTTGTGGGATTTCAGGGTTTCGAGGATGGCCTCGGTGGAATGGCGTTCGTGGATGAACAGTGGCAGCGTCGGCACCGCGATCTGCTGGCGCTCGGCCTTGCCGGCCCAGGTGAGGAAAGGCTTGGTAAGGCTGCGTAGCCGGGCGACGCATTGCGAGAGCGAGGCAAAACTCTCGCCATTGCCTTTCCACACCTGCGGGACGGCGAAGACCTTGGCTTCGCCCTTCTCGGCTGCGTCGGCGACAAGCGCCAACAACCACTCAGCGAAAGCCCGATCGGCACCCTCATCCCACGACAGCTCGGGCGCGAGGCTAGAATCGTAACGGTAGGTTTTGGGCGCCTTCTTCGTGCTGAACTGCGCTTCGATACCTGCATCAGGGCGCTGCACCATCTCCTGTTCGTGCTTGTAAACCGATGTTCCCAGCCCAGTGTCTTGCGCCATCTGATTTGCCTTGCCTACTGCTCTTGGGTTCCGGCGCCGCGGCCCCGCGGACCATGCGCGCTGCTGCGGAATCGCTGCTCAATTTAGCAGCGGCGACAGGAATCGCAGTTCCGAAATCCCAGATTGGGGAGGTATTGGCGAGTTGACAAACAAACGCCCCGGACTTGCATCCGGGGCGTTTGTTCAACCCCTTGAGGGATCAAGGGGAATTTGGTTGCGGGGACAGGATTTGAACCTGTGACCTTCAGGTTATGAGCCTGACGAGCTACCGGGCTGCTCCACCCCGCGGAAATCCGGGCCTCGGGCTTGGCCGCCCGCGGCGGGGCTTATGTAACAAGCGATCTCCGGATTGGAAAGAGCAC
>Ga0182740_1000533_pt1 | contig 40160 bp, 49 predicted proteins | sample eDN5th37CKraftBY_FD_128872 | JGI IMG/M metagenome (GOLD analysis project Ga0182740, IMG submission 128872) | Enriched backyard soil microbial communities from Emeryville, California, USA - eDNA 5th pass 37_C Kraft BY (version 2) (version 2) | ecosystem: Environmental > Terrestrial > Soil >...
CGCACCGCCGAGGCAACATGGCAGCGCATCGGCACCCTGCTCGATGCCTTCCCGCCGCACGAATGCGCAAACTACCTCAGAAACAGCGGCTATGCCTCAATCTAATCAGGACATACTCTAGCGGACGCTTCCCTGCCCGGGGACTAAAAACTCCCCGCCGGAAATCACGGGAATTTGCCTGCCACATTCTCCAACAGGCTCATTGAGAGGAAGATTCTGCCTGCAACGTAGCCTACGCAAATTCGCTGGCTCTCGTCCCGATTTCCCTGCCAATTCCCTGCACGGCAGGGAAACCGGACGGAGCATAAATGACGCGGAGATCGCGGGCGCAAAATGCCCCCGGAAGCACCGGGAGGCCCGCGTTAGTCGCTCGGTGCAGGATTGGGAGACGCAGTCCCGCGGTTTGCGCGGGCTTGCGGGAATCCCTGGCGAAGGAAACCGGTGCTGGGGTTAATGGCGGGCCACGCCCGATGAAGATGAGCACTACACCTACACTGTAGCGCTACCCTAGTGCCGCCGAGAGATGACTCAAGCCGCCATGCGACGGCGTCACGCTCCCTATATTCTACGACTGCATAGTGCGGTCTGCGTGCGAGCCGAAAGTTGTCAACTTAAGGACTGGTGTTGGGCTTTCAGTTGCCAGTCTTGTTTCAAGATCCGGCTGCTAAAGGCGGACGTAGTCTAGCCTGCCACGGAAGCGCACGGTAGTGATTGGCATGAGCGACGATTACGCCGAGAAGATCATTGCCGAGATGACTCGGTTGGACGGGCAAGCGAAACCCATGCCCCGCTGGTTTCGGGCAAAGCGGGAAGCGTCGTTCGCCATGTTGCGCCGCTTCCATCGTACGGCGCCGCCCTCACTGATCTATCACTACACGTCCTCTGCCGCGCTCATTTCGATCGTCGCCAACAACGAGCTGTGGTTGAGCGAGGCCACTTATCTCAATGATCGGCACGAGATTGAACTCGGCCGCCGACTAGCCTGCGATTGCGTTAAGGCGCGGATCGCGGCCGAACCTACGGCTGAGGTTAGGGCGATGCTCGAACTTACGCTGTCCTATTTCGACAGCCGGGCCGATCCGCAGGTCTATGTCGCCTGTTTCTCCTGCGAAGGCGACGATCTCACCCAGTGGCGCGCCTATGGCGGCACCGATGCACCCGTCGCTATCGAGCTCGAACACAGCCCACTGATGTTCGGCTACACCTCTGAAGGTGTGCTTGATCGCGTCATCTACAACGCGGAGGATCAGCGCTGGGTCTTCGACCGGCTGCTCACCGCTTATGGCGACGCCTATCGCGACGATATCCGCGATCCCATTCCGGTCGAACGGCGCGGCCCTCCGCTGACCGTCGAAGAGGAGAATGAAATTGTCGCCGGCAGCCTCTATCATGCGCTCTGGCACTATATTGTAACCTGCAAGGATCCTGCGTTCGCATCGGAGCGCGAGGTGCGCTTCATCTACACCGCGCACGACTACAGCCAAGATGGAGGTTCGCGGTCCTGGTATCCTGAGCATCCGGCCCCGCGCTTCCGCGAGCGCGCCGGTCGCGTGATCCCGTATCTGACATCCAGCAACCTTGAATTTTCGAACATGGATCGTATTCGCGAAGCCGAGAGGCTACCCATTCGTTCGGTGCGGATTGGGCCCACCGCCGAACCGGCATTGATCCAGCGCGGCATTCGCCGACTACTCGACACCCATGGGCACCAGGACACAACTGTGACCATTTCGACGTCGCCGTTCCGACCACGCTGACCGTACGGCGCCGCCCCAGAATTAGCGACGCTTCGAAGCGCTTGGCCGGCCGTCTGTGCTTGTCTGCTCGCTGCTTTATCGACGGGCCAATCTAAACGACGGGTGGCTGTCGGGGTCAAATAGCGCCGCGAGGAATAGCCACTTTTAGGGCGCTAAGCTGCCTATTTGCCGTGGAATGCGTCATGTTGTCGCACCCGTCGCAAGCTACTAGAGTAGAAAGGTGGCAGACTGCGGCCAGCGGCGGTATGGCGGGCCATGCCCGCTGATGATGAGCGCTACACCTACGCTCATCAAGGGTCGGGGCTTTCACCAATCATCGGGCAGGCCTATGGTATCAGCCCTTAACTGAACTTGATCCGGTCCAAAGCATCAAGAAAATCTGCATGCTCTTTGTAGCGCGGCATATTGTCCATCGCGGCGGTGAGCATCATGAACATATGCTCGAAAAAGCGATCCAGCACATTTTCATCATTGATCGTTGCGAGGTGATGGACCTGCCGTGAGCGCGCCAAAGTCATCGAAAGGCGCGAACCGAGGGGGGTGACCAGCACATCGCCAAGCTGAAAGGGACGTTCGATCTCGAGGTTGGACAGCGGAACCAGCAGTCTGCGCGGTGCGACTGCTTCCGCGCATACTGTCAGCAAATGGGCCGATAGAGGAATCCTTGCCTCTTCCCTGACCGTCGCGCGCCACCATTTGAAGATCTCGACTTCAAGGAACTGATCGGACAGGCCGCTCGAAAAGGGCTTGGCGGCGGCGACTTTCTCGACGAGGCGACGGAGCAGGCGGTATCCGTTCTCGCGCAGCGCAACGAGTTGGCCGTTCCTCAGGAAATAGCGCCCGACGGTTTGCCCCGCCAGATTCGACCAGGTGAGCAGCGGTTCGCCGACGAGATCATCGTCGGTGATCGCGCCTTTGACTTCCCGCCGGCTTTTGAAGGACGGCGAGCCATGGGTCAGCGTCCCGACCTCGCGTGCATCGATCAGGGCTTGTCCGTCACGGTCGATTGCACTCGCCGCGGCAGGATGTAACGATGTAGGGTCGAAAAACACGATGGTCATAGCTTCGACCATGCCCTTTGGAGGATGCTTGGCCAATCATATTGACGGTCCAATTTGATAGGTGGTGCCTGCAATCGCTAATCGCATGCTATGAACGGTTTTGATGCCGATCCGATTTTCCCCCGAGCGCCTCGCCGACTTGCTGATCGATCCACGCGAAGATCTTGACCTCGAGATCAAGAACTGGCTCGATCTGCGGGGTGACAACGAGGCGAAAGCGACGTTCGCGAAAGCCGCGCTGGCGCTGGCCAATCACGGCGGTGGTTTCATCATCCTGGGTTTGACCGAAACCGAACGGGGATGCGTCGAGGCGGAAGGCCGGCCAGCGACGCTGGACGGCTACAGTCAGGACGTGATCAACGGGATCTCGTCCAAAGCTATGCCGATCCGGCATTCCACTGTGCGATGCATGTCGTCGCGCGACGGGACGGCCAGCTCTTCCCCGTGGTCACGATTCCAGGAGACCATCGCTCGCCGATCCGCGCGAAGCGCGCCGGGCCGAATGGCAATATCGTCGAGAACAACGCCATTTATGTGCGCAAATCGGGTCCGCGCAGTGAGACGCCGACCAGCGGTCAGGACTGGGATGCGCTGTTAGCGCGGTGCCTTGCCCATCGCCGCGACGAGATGCTCGATCAGGCTCGACAGGACAGGCAAGCATTGCACCATGCCGGGATGCAGTCGTCGGAACCATGACGGCACGAAAGGCGGTGCGACAGGTAGAAGGTGAAGGATCATGGTCGCGGTAATGTCCATGAGCGTTGCGCTGGTCGCGCTTCTCTGCGTTCTCGCCTACACGCTCGCCATATACGCGCTGCCCTTTTTCGTCGGACTGGCCGCCGCGCAGTTCGCCTATCAGACCGGCTCCGGCCTGATCGGCGCTGGACTCGTCGGCCTGTTCTCCGCTGGCGTGGCCTTCGGCGTCCTGGCCGTGCTGTTCGAGACGATCCGCTCGCCCGTCATCCGCCTGATCGTCGCGCTTGTCTTCGCCGCGCCCGCCGCCGTCGCTGGCTATGCGCTGGTTTATGGCATCACCAAGGAAGCCGTCCCGTCCGAAATCTGGCGGCAAATCTTCTGCATCGTCGGCGGCGGATGCGTCGGCATAGCGGCATGGATGCGATTGGCGGCGGGAGTCGGCCAGCCCGCGAGATAGACGGCGGCGCAACGCGCCTAGCCGAAGGCCGCGACGACCGTTTCGATGGGCAGGAACAGCGTCCGGCTGTCTTCGGGATATTCGATGAACTCAGCGCAGCGCAGATAGAATCGCTTGGCCGCATCGTCCTTGGCATGGACCAGAACCGCCGCGATGCCGATGCTCTGCGAAGCCTGCGCGATCCGGCGCAGCGCGTCCGACAGCAGGTCCGCGCCGAGGCCCTTGCCCGCTTGTTCGCGGCTGACCGCCAAGCGCCCGATCACCGATACCGGCACAAGGTCGGGCGCATTGCGCCGCACCTTGCCGGGCGCGGCCGTCCGATCCACCGAACCGGCCGAAATGCAGAAATACCCCACCACGCGGTTGCCCTCGCACACGACATAGGTGCGCGAGAACCGGCTTTCATTCTTCAAGGCCCGATGGCGCAGCCAGTCGTTCAGCGCCGGCTCGCCGCAATCGAACCCCGAAAGGTCATGCTCGGCAGTCAAGGGAACGGGAGCAGAAAGCCGAGGCGCGGACTGGTCCGGCGCGTCGTCTATTTCTGCCATGCGGGAGTCCGGCGCAGCAGGGCCTTGAGCTTCGGTCCCGGTGCAGGCGGATTGTCGAGCGCCTGCATGAAAGCGTCGTAGCGCTCGGGATCGAGCGTAAACAGCCGCTGGTCGAGCAGCACATCGACCGCTTGCCGCCGCGCGCTCTCAACCATGAACTCCGTGCGCGTCTTGCCGAGGGCTGCCGCGGCATCGTCGATGAGCTGGCGGGTGGCGGACTCGATCCGCAGATTGATGCTGCCCTTGGCGTCGGCCACGGAGGCGCGCGCCGCGACAGCAGCCGTCGCAGAGCGGGAGGATTCGGAGGGGGCGAGACGCGTTTTTGCCATGGCTGCAATATGGGCGAGTGTATCCACAGTGTCAATACGCAGGTCAGCGAGGAAGATTTGGGCGTTGCCCTCCGGGCCGGGCTTTCGGCTGCGCCGGAACCACGCCTATGGCGCATTTCCGCCATTCGGCTTCAATCCCATAACGCAAGGGGTGGCCGCGGCCATTTCGCGGCAAAGCCCCCGCACAGTCGAGCAAGGTAGTTCGGGGATTCGGTCCTGGTCGCCACGGCGGGACCAGATGAGATTGGGCTTCCGCCCTCGGCTTCGACCGGCAGGCGGATCGGCACCGAGAAAGCCCGGACCATCCGCTTGGCCGAGGCATAGCACAGCGCCCCGCAGGCGGTCTTCCAGCCACACCGGACCCGGCAGCACCGGCGAAGGTCAGACGAGACCACACCCGCTATCGCCCTCGCTGGCGTCAGGGCGAACTCACCTTGTCGGTCGGATCAGGGAAGACCGCACCGGCGCAGTCCATGTAGCGCCGTCTCCGATCCCGGCGAGGCACACGACGGTCGCCATTGCCGTATTCCGTCTGATTTCCTGTTCGGACGCCCCATCCGCGTCCTCGATTGGCAAGGTCTGACCGAAGACCGGCTTCGCCTCGCTCGTCTTCCCGCAACGTCCGTCGCCAGCTTTTTTCCGCCGCCTTCGGCTTTGCAGCGCGAAACAAAAAAACCGTCGCCGGCCGCCTTCCACTTTGTTCCAGCCCCAAGGGGTGCGGGGCCGATCGTCCCCGGTCTCACGACCACCATCGAGGTCGCAATGGTGCGGCCCGACAAGAAAAGGACTACGACAATGGCAACCATCGGCACCTTCACCAAGAACGAGAACGGCGCGGGCTTCACCGGCGCGGTCAAGACCCTGACCCTCAACGTCAAGGCGAAGTTCACCGCCACCGAGGGCGACAGCGAGCGCGGCCCCGACTTCCGCATCTTCGCCGGCGCCACCGAGTTCGGCGCAGCCTGGAGGAAGACCGCCCGCGAGACACAGCGCGAATACCTCTCCGTCAAGCTGGACGATCCGAGCTTCCCCGCCCCGATCTACGCCAGCCTGGTCGAAGCCGAGGACGGGAAATCCCACAACCTCATCTGGTCCCGCCGCAACGGCGACTAAGACCGGCTCCCCGAACTGCCCCGCTCAACCGAGCGGGGCTTCTTTTTGCTCATGGCCGCCGCCTCTCAAGGAACAAGGAGATCGGGATACAGGACTATCCGGTTTTCAGGTTGGGCGTATCCCGATCAGATCTTCTCCCCGTCCGTCGCTTCCGCTCTGGCCGGGCCAGTTGCTTGGGGGCGCTGCCCCCTGGCGCGGCACAAGGGCGGCCGGGCGGTATCCCCAGCCTTCCGCGCGGATGCGTGCTGCGCACTGTCGTCAAGGCCGCCATCCGCTTGTGCAGGCCGGGTGATCCCCCTCCGCCCGTCCGCCCTTGTGCCTTGCACCCCCCGGTCTCGCCGACGGGCAGGGTTGCAGCGCAGCGCTGCGCTCCAACCCAGACCCATAAGGATCAAGATCATGACCTATCATCACCTTGCCACCCGGTTCGGCCGCAACAGTCACCAGATCAGCGGGCGCGAAGCGCTCGACAATGAAGCCCTGTATCGGCATGTCCCTTCGATCTTCGCCCGCGAGGCGCATGACAGCCGGTCGGAGCGGTATGTCTATGTTCCTACCATCGACATCGTGGAGGGGTTGCGCCGGGAAGGATGGTTCCCGTTCTTCGCCGTTCAGTCGGTTCCGCGCGACGGCAGCCGCCACGGCCACGCCAAGCACATGCTGCGCCTGCGCCGGGATGACGGCATCGGCAAGCCGGAGGCGGCGGAAGTCATCATCGTCAACTCGCATGACGGAACCAGCAGCTATCAGATGTTCGCCGGGATGCTGCGTTTCGTCTGCACCAACAGCCTTGTGGCGGGCGAGCGGTTCGAGGACGTGCGCGTTCCCCACAAAGGCAATATCCAGCATGACATTATCGAAGGCGTCTATACCGTCGCGGAGGACTTCCCCCGGCTGATCGACGCCAGCGAAACCATGAAGGAAATCCAGCTTGGTGAAGATGAGCGCCGTGTTCTGGCCGAGGCCAGCCTTGTCGCCCGCTATGGCGAGGACGAAAGCCCGATTCGCCCGGACCAGATCATCCAGCCCCGCCGCCGCGAGGATGCCGGGCGAAGCCTCTGGATGACCTACAACACCATTCAGGAGAACATGATACGCGGCGGCTTGCACGGCCAGAAGCGCAATGCCGAAGGCCGCATCCGGCGCAGCCAGACCCGCCCCATCAACGGCATCGACCAGAATGTCAGCCTCAATCGCGCGCTTTGGACGCTGGCCGAGGGGATGCAGCGCCTCAAGACGAAATGACCGCCAAAGCCGCGCAGCCGGAAACCCGGTTGCGCGGCTTTCCGCTTTTCAGGTTTTCCGGTTCCCCAAATTTTCCGCCGATCCGGCCTCGCGGATCGGCGGTGCGGCCATGCCCGAAAACATGGCCGCGCTCGCCGGGCTGCGCCCGGCTCGCAATTCGACAGAAGCCATGTTAAGGCAAAAATAACCAAGATAATTGATCGGCTTAGGCGATCTACTTATCTGATTACCTCACCTATGGCGACGGGGCGTCATCCCGGAAACTTCCTGTTCGGGCTTGGTCGGCCCGAATAGAGAGGTGACGCCATGATACGGATCGACTGGCGCGCTCCGGCCGCCTACAGGCACGCCAAGAACCTACCGGCCGCCGGTTTCGCGTGGGAATATCTTCGTCGCAATGACGACTACCGCCACGACTTTCAAAACATCGCCGCGACCGCGCAGGCGGACGCAAGCGAACTCAAAGCGTTCGTGAAACGCTGGGGGCTGCGATTTCCCCAACGACCCCGACGCAGGGCCTGACCGGCAATCCCCGTTCTGGTCCCCCGAACTCCAGCCGCAGGCGGTCATGTTGACGCCGGTGGAGCACAAGGACGGCGAGACCGAACCCATAGTCGTGCTGGCCCATCTCGATGGCCTCGACCTGCGCCGCGCCTCCGATGGCTGGCACGGCATCTGGCGAGTCGATGGCGTCGCGCATCAGTTCTGGTTGCCGAACGCCATTCCCGACGCCGCGACCTTCTATGCCGTCACCCTGCCGATGGATTCGTTTCTGGAACTGCGCATCCATGCCGCGCGCAGGCTTTGGCGCTCGCTCGCGCATCGCTCGCCGGGGCCGCCGCCCGGTGTCCTGCCGGACCAGCTCCGGCAATGGCATATCCTGTCGCTGCGCGCGCTGGACGCCAAGCTGCGCGGCGAAAGCTACCGGACCATCGCCGAAGTCCTGCTCGGCTTTCGCGGGACGAAAGACGACTTCGAGAGCGACCCATGCAAGAGCAAGGCCCGGCGTCTGGTCGCGCACGGCATCAAGATGATGCGCGGCGGCTATCGCCTGTTGCTGCACTATCCAGTGAAAACCGACAAAAGCTGATCCGGCCGCATCCGCTAGGCATCATGCCTGATTGGCGGCCGCTTGCTCCAACAGGCGCTTGTAGCCCTCCCGCGACATCCATTGCGCCCGTTCGAGGTGACTTTGCCAGCACCGATAGCTGCGCAGTTCTTCAGCCACAGGATCGCGGTGCAGCACGATTTGCGCCACTTCCTTCCAGTCGGCATTTTCGGCCTTGGCGTCGAGAAGCCGCAGATAGGTCACGAAATGCCGTTCGTCATAGGCGGTAATGTCGCCGCCGGTCGGCGCTAGATCGTCCACATCGGGGTCGAGTTCGACCGGAATCTTCATCGTCGTTCCCCTTCCGCTCAGGAGAGCCTGGCTTGCGGTGCGCCCCCGCAAATGGCCCCTCTGACCTGGTGATCGGGGAGTTAGTAACCGTGTTGGACGGCCCCATGGCCTTTAGGCGAGAAGCCCTGGACATGCGCCATGGGCTCCCCGACCATAGGGTCAAGGAGTGTGGTGCCGTCACGGCCGACACCAACCGCCAACAGGGGTTACTAAGCCCCAGAGCAGCGCGTCTGCTCCGCGCATAGTCTTAACCGAGCCGAGCGCGTCTGTCTTCGCCAAATAGTGCGAACAGCCACAACCCCGCTGAAATCTTTCCGCTTTTCGCCCTCGCTGGGGGGTGTCGTCTGCGCGGGGGCGCAAATGCGGCACGCTACAGGCCGCCAGTCCCTCGCCATGGTTCGCCACAGCCCGCTGTCGAAACCGACAGCCGCCTGTTTGACGAACCCGGAGGTGATCCCCATGGCCATCCGCCGCAACGCGGAGCTGCCGCCGCGTCTCTTGCGCACCAAGGAAGCCGCGCGCTTCCTCGGCATTTCGCTTCGCACCCTCGAAAAGCATCGGACCTACGGGACCGGCCCGATCTATCGCAAGATCGGCGGCCGTGTCCTTTACGCCGTCCGCGATCTCGAATCGTGGTCGGCCAACGGCGCGCGCAAATCCACCCGCGACAAAGACGCCGGCACCGTCTTCCCCGCCCGTCCGCTCACGCCGGAAGAACAGGACCGGCTCTAGATGCTGCGCGACGACGATCATATCCCCGCGCAGCCGGACAAGGACAGCGAGCGCAGCCGCCTCGATCCTTTTGTGGTCGCAACCGGCGACGCCACGCCGCGCGACCAGCGCGACTTGATGGAACGGCCCTTCTTCTCGCTGGCCAAGCGCCCGCGCATCACGCCGATCCTGTATCGGGCCGCCGATGTAGAGGTGCAGGTGTTCGCCATGCCCGAGCATGGGATGGCCACCATTTGGGACGCCGACGTGCTGATATGGGCGGCGAGCCAGATCGTCGCGGCCGAGAACAATGGCTTCACCACGTCGCGCTTCTTCCGCTTCATGCCCTATCAGCTCCTGCGCGCCATCGGGCGAGCTACCGGCAACCGCGACTATCTGCTGCTCAAAGCCGCGCTCGCCCGCCTGCAATCCACCGTCATCGCCACGACGATACGCAACGGACGGCATTGGCGGCGGCGGCAATTCTCATGGATCAACGAATGGGAGGAATTGACCACGCGCGCCGGGCGCGTCGAGGGCATGGAGTTCGTCCTGCCCGAGTGGTTCTACGCCAGCGTCATCGACCGCTCGCTGGTGCTGACCATCGACCCGGCTTATTTCCGCCTGACCGGCGGTATCGAGCGCTGGCTGTATCGTGTCGCCCGCAAACACGCCGGACACCAGCCCGAGGGCTGGGCGTTCGAGGTTTCCCACCTTCATCAGAAATCCGGCAGTTCGGCCCGGCCGTCCGACTTCGCGCTCGACCTGCGCCGGATCACGGCCCGCCAGTCGCTGCCCGGCTACCGCCTCCAAACCGAATGGGAAGACGGGCGGGAATTGCTGCGCTTTCTCCCCGAAAACTTATCAACAGGCACTGTTGATAACCATGTGAATCCTGTCGGGACATTAGGCGCACGCAGTATCGGGACATTAGGCGCAAATCCCGCGCCGGACTCTATAGAAGAATCTAACAAAGAATCTAACTCTTCTTCTTTGACGCGCGCGCACGCGACCCATGGTGCCGGTGCCGCGCGGCGAGGTGCGCCATGATCCTGGCGTTCCTCAATCAGAAGGGCGGTGTCGGCAAGACCACGCTGGCGCTGCATCTCGCCGGGGCCTGGGCCGCGCAGGGACGGCGCGTCATCCTGATCGACGCCGATCCGCAAGGCTCCGCGCTCGACTGGTCGCAGCGGCGCGGCCATGAAGGCTTGCCAAGGCTGTTCAGCACCATCGGCCTGGCCCGCGACACGCTGCATCGGGAAGCCCCGGAGCTGGCCCGCGATGCCGATCATGTCGTCATAGACGGACCGCCGCGCGTCGCCGGCCTTATGCGCTCGGCTCTGCTCGCTGCCGACCTGGTGCTGATCCCGGTGCAGCCGTCACCGTTCGACGGCTGGGCCTCGGCCGAGATGCTGGCGCTTCTCAGGGAAGCGCGCATCTACCGGCCCGAGCTTGCCGCCCGCTTCGTTCTCAACCGTTGCGGCGCGCGCACTGTCATCGCCCGCGAGACGGCCGAGACGCTGGCCGACCACGATCCGCCCTTGCTCGCCGCCGCCATCGGCCAGCGCGTCGTCTTCGCCGACGCCGCGCAGTCCGGCCGGCTTGCATCCGAGATCGACGGCGACAGCCCCGCCGCGCGCGAGGTCGCCGCGTTGGCCGCCGAGATCGACCAGCTACGGATCGGGAAGGCCACGCCATGACCGGACGCATCCGCAAGCCCGGTTTCGCGTCCCGGCCGGGTAATCCCGAAAGCTGGATCAAGGCGGCCGAAACGCCGCCGGGCGGCAAGGCCGCCGGCGAAGCGTTCACCGCCCGCCTGACCATCGACATCACCGCCGAGCTGCGCGGACGCATTAAGGTCGCCGCCTTCCGGCGCGGCATCACCGTCACCGACATGCTGCGCGACCTGCTCGCCCGCGAATTTCCAGCCTCCGAAGGAGACCAGCCATGACCGGCAAGGCGGCCCGCCGCATGCACGGCCGTCCGCTGCCGGACGGTCCAGCACCCTTCACAACCCTGGTCGAACTGACCTTCGAGAAACGCAAGGTCGAGCACTGGATACGCTTCGGCCGCAAGAGCTACGAACAGATCATCGACCGCCGCCGCAGCGTCGTCGGCTTCGCGCCGGGAAGCGTGTTCGCCTTCGTGCGCTGGGCAAGGGGTGAGCATGGCACGGTCGTTTCGCGCATCGACATCGTGCGCGCGATTCGACGCGGCGAACCGTTCCAGACGCTGCCTTTCGTCCGACCTGGAGGCGACATCCTGTTGCGTCTCGATGGCTGGCGACAAGTGCAGCGCGCGCTTGTCGCCATCGACGCGGTGGAAGCACTCGGCCTCGATCCGGCCGACGCCGCGCCGGATCACTGGCGACACGTCCACAATCGGCTGACCGCCGGCCTCGATCCGCGGGAATAGCCGCCCGATCTGGACTGAACCGCTTGTCGCCGTTCTGCCGGAGAGGCATCGGCTCGCCGCGCAGCCGGCCGTTACCTGGGCCGACCTGACGGGGGAGACGTTCCTTGTTCGCCATGGCGGAACCGGCCCTCAGGTACATGACCATATCTTGCTGCGCCTCGCCGGGCGCTGGCCTGCGCCGTCGATCCTGCGCTTCGACGTGGGGCGCTGCACATTGCTGTCGATGGTCGGGCAGGGCTTCGGCATCACCATCGTCGGCGCGGCGACGGCGCTGCTGCCGAATACCGGCATTACCTTCCTGCCGTTCGCAGATGAGCCGGAGCCGGTCACGTTCTCGGCCATCTGGTCGCCGTTCAATCGCAGCGCCACGCTCAAAAACCTACTCAAGCTAGCAAGCAATATGCGCCGTGGGGGCGATTCGCCGGGCGAGCCGCGCGGCGGGGGCCATCCCCCGAATAGCGGTCAAGGTATGCGTCCTATTTGCCGCCGATAGTATCCGGCGGCCCGCCGACATCTCGGCATCGTGCAGGGCGGATCGGTGTCGTGGCAGCTAGGCGGCAAAGGGGGCCTGGGGCTGTAGGGGCTACCGATCTCGGTGCTCGATTGAACTCTTCGACCAAAAAATCCAGAAATGCGCGAATTTTCGGTGCGATGTGTTGCCGTGAAGGATAGACCGCATAGAGCGTCGTTTCGACCGTGGTCCAATCCTCCAAAGCCGATTGCAGCCGGCCATCCCTCAAATCATTTTCGACATAGGGGCGCGGCATCAGACTGACCCCGAGGCTCGCGCGTAGCGCATCGCGAACGGCAAGGCTCGACGAGACGGAATATCGTGCAGCGACCGCAATCCGCTCCGTGCGGCCGTCCTTGGTAAACTCCCATTTGTCCGCATGACCAGACAGGCTGAACCGGATGTGGTCGAGAGCTTTCAGATCGGATGGTGTTTCAGGCTTGCCGTGCCTCTGGAAATACAAAGGCGCGGCACACAGTACATGCGGCATTACCGCCAACTTTCGGGCGATCAGGCTGGAGTCTTCAAGGTTGTCGCTGCCACGTATGGCAAGATCGAACCCCTCCCGCACGATATCGACCCGCCGATCATCAAGATGCAGATCTAGCTTCAAGTCGGGATAGCGTGACAGAAATTCGGGAATGACTTCCGAAAGCCGCGTCAAGGTGACGGTCATCGGCGCGTTGACCCGCAGCGTGCCGCTCGGAGCCGTTTTAATAGGGCATAGAGCCTGGTCCGCTTCGGCGAGCGCGTCCAGCCCGCGAGTGACATGCTCCAGATAGAGCCTGCCTTCTTCCGTCAATGCCATGCGTCGTGTTGTCCTGTTGATGAGCCGGGCACCCACATGCGCTTCCAACTCGGCGATGTTCTTGCTGATCGCGGCAGGTGAAAGCCCAAGCCTTCGCCCGGCTTCGGCAAAGCTGCTCAACTCGGCCACATGGCGGAAGACTCGCAGTGCTGTCAGCCGATCCATCTTACAATTCTCTGTCAGTAAAGAATATCTTCATTTTATCGCATATTATCTCTCAAAGGTGAATGCCGTATCTAGTTCCGAAACACTCAACTCGGAACGACATGATGACCAACCCGACTATCTCTCTGATCGAGCGGCGAGTGTCCGCCAATCTGTTCGACGCCTCCCACAATTTGGCGGATGCCGAGATCGAGGAACTAGTGCGTCTCGCAACGCGCGCACCCACCGCTTACAACATGCAAAACTGGCGCTTCATTGCAGTTCGCACGGCGGAAGCGAAAGCTCGCTTGCGGGCGCTGGCCTGGAACCAACCCAAGGTCGAGGATGCAGCCGTCACCTTCATCATTTGCGGTGTGATTCCCGATGCGGAAACACTTCCCGAAAGGCTGCAACCATCGGTCGACGCCGGATACATGCCGGCCGACATGCTTTCAGCATGGCGGGAGGCGGCTGGCGCGCAATATGCCGATCCACAGACCGCACGCGACGAGGCGGTACGTTCAGCGACCTTGGGTGCGGCAACGCTGATCTATGCCGCCGAAGCATTGGGCTTTGCCTCCGGCCCGATGGTCGGATTCGAGGCCGAGGGAGTTGCGCGTGCGTTTGGCCTCGGAGCGAATGAGATGCCTGTTCTGCTCGTTGCGGTCGGCCGCGCTGCGTCCGGCAACTGGCCACAGAAGCCCCGCCGCCCGCTTGCGGAGGTCCTGGAAATATTATGAAAACGCGCTCGCCCGATCTGCTGCTGACGGCAATTGCGCCCGTCATTTGGGGCAGCACATATATCGTCACAACCGAGTTCCTGCCGAATTTTTCGCCGTTGACGGTGGCAATGCTGCGCGCTTTGCCTGCTGGCCTACTGCTGCTTCTGATCGTGCGGCAGATTCCAACCGGAATCTGGTGGCTGCGCATCTTCATACTTGGTGCGCTCAATTTCTCGATCTTCTGGTGTATGTTGTTTATTTCGGCCTACCGCCTGCCGGGCGGGGTCGCAGCGACGTTAGGAGCTATCCAACCGCTGATCGTCGTCTTCATCGCGGCAGCGCTCCTGGGCAGCACGGTCCGCTTTATATCGGTTCTCGCTGCTGTCGTCGGGCTTGCGGGTGTCGCGCTACTTGTCCTAGCACCTAACGCGGCGCTGGACTCTATTGGCGTCGCGGCGGGTCTTGCCGGAGCCGTGTCCATGGCCTTCGGAACCGTATTGACCCGCAAATGGCAGCCTCCGGTTTCGCTGCTCACGTTCACCGCATGGCAACTAACTGCCGGCGGCACCCTCCTGATCCCGGCAGCCCTGTTGTTCGAGCCGACGATGCCGATACCTACGGAGGCCAATCTGTTCGGCCTCGTATGGCTTGGGCTGATCGGTGCGGCCCTGACCTATGTTTTCTGGTTCCGGGGCATTTCGCGGATCGAGCCGGCGGTGGTTTCCTTGTTGGGATTCCTCAGCCCAGCGACGGCCGTTCTGCTCGGATGGCTATTCCTGAATCAATCGCTAACCCCGCTGCAAATCGTCGGCGTCGTGCTCGTAATCGGGAGCATCTGGCTTGGCCAACGTACCGGCCGCGTTTCCAGAGAGAACGGTTCAGCAGCCGCAAGCGCCAGACCTTGAGGTTTCCAACGATGAGGAACTAACCTAACACTGCGACGGCGGCGACATTCGGCACCGATGATCGACCGCCGATTGGGGGTGCCGACCTCGCTAGGGTCGCGAATTCCACTCGCGTCGCTCATCCAGACGCTCGCCGCCGCCGAATATCTCAGCTTCTATCGCGCTGCCCAGGCACTCGGCACGAGCCAGTCGATCTTCGATATAAGCAGTTCGATCTGATCGAGATAAAGCTGCACCATCTCCCTGACGGCGCCAGGAATCCCGGTTGACCACCGGCTTATCAGGAATCGCTACTATCGTTCCCGCCATTGCGCGCAGAAGCACCATCCACTTCCGGGGCTCCCATTACGCCGCAAGCCGTTTCCACGAGACTGTCCGCAAACGCCGTCGTCAGCGGCAAATGCCCGAGCAGGAGGCGATAGAAGACGGGAGCGTAGAGCATATCCAGCAGCACGTCCGTGTCTCGCGGTGCCCGGATGCTCCCTGTCCGGACGGCTTCCTCGACCAGTTCGCGGCCCCGATCGCGGCTCGACAGGATCACTCGGTTTCGAAACGCCTTGGTCATCTCGCTGTCGGGATCGGAAGCCGCCAGGGTCAGGGCGATCTGGCGGCCGCGCGTGGTTGCGAATGCGGTAACGAGAAAACGCATCTGAGCGCGCAACCGAAGGAACAAGGATCGCCCCCGAACGGCATCGTCCGTTTCCGCTCCCATCATCAGCGCCGCCATGGCCAACTCGCTGGCATTGGACCAATGCCGATAGATCGTCGGCTTGCTCACCCCGGACTTGGCGGCGGCGGCCTCGATGGTCAGCCGTCCGAAGCCTTCCCCCATGAGGATATCGTGCGCCGTCGCCAGCACTTTGGCACGCGCTGCAAGGCTCGGAGGGCGGCCGCGAGACCGCTTGGTCGGATCAGGAACTTGACTCATTTATTTACGATACGTAACGTAATTATTTCTGAACATCAAGGTGCATCGCCATGCCGTCCATCACTGCCGTTATCCCCTACATCGTCGTCAAGGATGCCGATGCCGCGATCGCCTTCTACAAGGTCGCCTTCGGTGCCAAGGAACTGTTCCGCATGACCGACCCCCAGGACGGACGGGTGGGACATGCCGAACTGAAGTTCGGCGAGAGCGTCGTGATGCTGGCCGACGAGTATCCCGATTTCGGCGCGGTCGGACCGGACACCATCGGGGGAACGCCCGTGACGTTTCACCTTGTGACCGGGGCGGTCGATGCGGATGTGGCGCATGCGGCAGAGCACGGGGCCACGGTTTTGCGCGGGCCGGCAAACCAGAGCTTCGGCGAACGGAACGCCTTGCTTCTCGACCCCTTCGGCCACCGCTGGATGCTGGGGCAAACGATGGAAGTCGTCAGCCCCGAAGATATGCAGCGGCGGTGGAATGATGAGACGGGCGCCTGAGGCGAGCCCGCAGCAGGATCGGAAAGGAACCGGCGATGGACAGAGTTCAGAAGACGGAGGAGGTCATCCTGCTGGCGGCGGATGAAGGGCGCAGATACGGCATGGGCGACCTGACCGCGATCTTCAAGGTCGACGAAGCCGAAAGCGGCTGCCGATACTCGGTCTCCGAATGGCTTCTCGACCCCGGCTTCGAAGGCGTGGGACCGCATAGTCACCAAGCCAATGAGGAACTGTTCCACGTGCTGGACGGCGAGCCCGAAATCCTGATCGGCGACTCCTGGACCGTGGTAGCCAAGGGCACGTTCGTGCGCATACTGGCACAGACTATGCACGATTTTCACAATCGCAGGTCACGCCCGGTGAGACTGCGTCATGCGGCTTCGGGCCAACAGACTGGACCTGACATTCATGGCGGGTGCGCCCGAATTTCCCGAATGCCATGTAAGACCGATATGGAGTGAACGGCTTCTCGTCGCGCTTCTCGCGCGCCATCCGCTTCGTGATGGGACAGGCGTAACTTGGGCCGATCTGGCGGGCGACACTTTCATAGTGCGGCATTGCGGCACCGGGCCGCAGGTGCATGACCACATTGTCACGCGCCTTGTCGGCAACGCACAGGATCTGTCGATTCTGCGCTTTGAAGTTGATCGTATCACGCTTCTGTCGAAGGTTGCGCAGGGTTATGGCGTCACCATTGCCGGCGAAGCGACAACGCTCCTGTAAGCGCCCGGCGTGACGTTCCTGCGGATCCTCGACGAACCCGAACCGATGCCTTTTCCGCGATCTGGCCCCTCACAATCGCAGTCCGGCTATCTGAAGCCTTCTCGACCTTGCGCGTCGAATGAGTCGATCGGGCCAGTCGGCATGAATTGTTCGCCAATCCCTACCTCCTATTCCCGCTTCGACCCATCCTATTTGCCGCCGATAGTATCCGGCGGCCCTCCGGCATCCTCTTTCCTGTTGCCTCCCGCGAAAACGCCCATTCTCTGAACGGCTCCGTCTCTCTTTTCGACTGGAGCCCGTATGCGCGGAGGCAGAATCCTATGGGGGCAAATCGCCGTCGTCTTCACCATCGTTCTGGTGATGACGTGGGCCGCGACGCAATGGGTAGCCTTCCGCCTCGGCTTCCAACCGCAACTTGGCAATGCCTGGTTCGAGCTGGCGGGCCTGCCCGTCTATTATCCGCCTGCCTTCCTCTGGTGGTGGTTTTCCTTCGACGCCTATGCGCCGGGCATCTTCATGGAGGGCGGCATCATCGCCATGTCAGGCGGCTTTCTCGCCATCGCCGCCGCCATCCTCATGTCGATCATTCGGGCGCGGGAAGCGCGCAACGTCGCCACCTACGGATCGGCGCGGTGGGCCGAGGACAAGGAAATCCGCGCGGCCGGATTGCTCGGCCCCGATGGCGTCGTGCTCGGCAGGCATAGCCATGACTATTTGCGTCACAATGGTCCCGAGCATGTCTTATGTTTCGCCCCGACGCGCAGCGGCAAAGGTGTCGGGCTGGTCGTTCCCAGCCTCTTGACCTGGCCCGGCTCCGTCATCGTCCACGACATCAAGGGGGAAAACTGGACGCTCACAGCCGGCTTCCGGGCGAAGCACGGCCGCGTCCTGCTGTTCGATCCCACCAATGCGAAATCCGCCGCCTACAACCCGCTGCTGGAGGTGCGGCAGGGCGAATGGGAAGTCCGCGACGTTCAGAATATAGCGGATATTCTGGTCGATCCCGAAGGGAGCTTGGACAAGCGCAACCATTGGGAAAAGACCAGCCATAGCTTGCTTGTCGGCGCGATCCTGCACGTCCTCTACGCGGAGAAGGACAAGACGCTGGCGGGCGTCGCCAACTTCCTGTCCGACCCGCGCCGCCCGGTGGAAGCCACCTTGCGCGCGATGATGGATACGCCGCACCTGGGCGAAGCCGGCGTTCATCCCGTCATCGCGTCGTCGGCGCGCGAGTTGCTGAACAAGAGCGAGAACGAACGCAGCGGCGTGCTGTCCACCGCCATGTCGTTCTTGGGCCTATACCGTGATCCCGTCGTCGCGCGGGTAACATCGCGCTGCGACTGGCGCATTGCCGATCTGGTCGGCAGCAAGGAGCCGGTCAGTCTCTACCTCGTCGTCCCGCCATCCGACATCAACCGCACCAAGCCCCTCATAAGGCTCATCCTCAACCAAGTCGGCCGCCGGTTGACCGAGGATTTGAGCACGTCCGGCAAGCGCCATCGCCTCTTGTTGATGCTGGACGAGTTTCCGGCCCTCGGCCGCCTGGATTTCTTTGAATCCGCGCTCGCCTTCATGGCCGGCTACGGGATCAAATCCTTCTTGATCGCGCAGAGCCTCAACCAGATCGAGAAGGCTTACAGCGTCAATAACAGCGTCCTGGACAACTGCCACGTCCGCGTTGCCTTCGCCGCGAACGACGAGAGGACCGCGAAACGGATCAGCGATGCACTCGGCACCGCGACCGAAATGCGCGACTCCACCAATTATGCCGGCCATCGACTGGCCCCATGGTTGGGCCACCTCATGGTCTCGCGGCAGGAGACCGCGCGGCCGCTGCTGACGCCGGGCGAAGTGATGCAGCTTCCGCCCACCGACGAAATCGTCATGGTCGCGGGAACGCCGCCGATCCGGGCCAGCAAGGCGCGCTACTTCGGGGATGCGCGGTTCATGGAACGCATCCTGCCGCCGCCCGATCCGGCCGCGGGCGCAGCCGTCGCGCCGATGCCGCTGTCCGACGACTGGACGAGCCGCATTGTCGCGCCGGAAAGCCCAGCCGCTGCAAACCCGGCGGACGAGACCGGGGGCGATCCCGCAAACGCCGGCATCCGCCGCGAGCCGGAATTGCCCGACCATGAGGAAGTCGTTCCGCCGCCTTCGCCGCCGGCGCAGGAGTTCGAGCTGCTGGACGACGAGCCGGACATTGATGCGGCCAAGGCCCGCGCAATGCGCCAGCGCATGCGGATGGTCGCCCGCCAGGTCTCCATGAATCCCGACGATGGGATTGAACTTTGAGGACACGCCCATGCCTACCCGAACCCGCATGAACGTCTATTTCGACCCGGACCTGCTCAAGCAGGTCAAGGCGCTGGCGCTGCGCCGCAAGGTCTCGCAATCCACCATCATCGAAGCTGCCGTTGCATCTTTCCTGACCGGCGATTCCGCCGAACAGCTCGAAGCCGCCATGTCGCGCCGCCTGGATAAGCTCGGCCGCCAGATCGACACGCTTGACGAAGATCTCGCCGTGCTCGGCGAGACCGTCTCGCTGTTCGTCCAATTCTGGCTGACCTTCGCTCCGCCAATGTCGGAAGGCGCACAGGCCGCCGCCCGCACGAAAGGCTTGGAACGGTTCGAGGGCTTCATGCAGACGCTCGGCCGGCGACTGGCGACGGGCGACAGGTTCCTCAAGGAATTGTCGCGCGACATCGAATCGCCGCCCGCCGATTCGCTTCCGGCGGACGCCGCCCGCGACTAACCCTGAAACGGCAACCCATCCTATTTGCCGCCGATGGCCGCCGATCACCGCCGCCGCTTAGATAGTTGTTGAGTCGGCCCAAAATCAGGTTCTTTTAATCGACCCCGATCCGGGGACCGCCTGTCGCGCGCCCCGAGAAGAAGCGGGGCCGACATGACCACCAACCATCATAGACCGGAAGCCATCGCGCGCGGCGCACGCATGCTGCGCACGGCGCTCGGCCCGGCCATCGCCCAGCTTCTCGAAGACCCCATCGTGGTCGAGGTGATGCTGAATCCCGACGGCCGCCTTTGGGTGGACCGCCTGTCCGAAGGGCTGGCCGATACCGGCGAGCGCCTGTCCGCCGCCGATGGCGAACGCATCGTTCGGCTCGTCGCCCATCATGTCGGCGCGGAGGTTCACGCGCGCAATCCTCGCGTTTCCGCCGAGCTGCCCGAGAGCGGCGAACGGTTCGAGGGTTTGCTGCCGCCCGTCGTCGCCGCACCGGCCTTCGCCATCCGCAAGCCGGCCAGCATCGTGTTCACCCTGGACGACTATGTGGCGGCCGGCATCATGACCGCCGATCAGGCCGCGACGTTGCGCGCCGCCGTTGCATCCCGCGCCAATATCCTGGTCGCCGGCGGCACCAGCACCGGCAAGACGACCTTGACCAACGCGATCCTGGCCGAAGTCGCCAAGACGGCGGATCGCGTCGTCATCATCGAGGACACGCGGGAACTGCAATGCGCCGCGCCGAACGTGGTGGCGATGCGGACCAAGGATGGCATCGCTTCCCTGTCCGATCTGGTGCGGTCCTCGCTGCGCCTGCGTCCCGACCGCATCCCCATCGGAGAGGTGCGCGGCGCGGAAGCGCTCGACCTGCTCAAAGCATGGTCAACCGGCCATCCCGGCGGCATCGGCACGATTCACGCCGGCTCCGGCATCGGCGCGCTGCGCAGGCTGGAACAGCTCATTCTAGAGGCTGTCGTCACCGTCCCTCGCGCGCTCATCGGCGAGACCATCGACCTTGTTGCCGTCCTTGCCGGTCGCGGTTCCGCGCGCCGGTTGGCCGAACTCGCCCGCGTCGAGGGTCTTGGGCCGGATGGTGACTATCGCATCACCCCCGCAACCAGCCCGAAAGGAGACCCCGAATGATCCATCACGCCTTGCGTCTGCGCCGCCAGCTCGCCACGGCCGCCGCCGTCACCACCGTCAGTCTGTTCATGGCCCCGGCCGCCTATGCGTCCGGTTCGTCGATGCCGTGGGAAGCGCCCCTTCAAAGCATCCTCCAGTCCATTGAGGGGCCGGTCGCCAAAATTATCGCGGTCATTATCATCATCGTGACCGGCTTAACCCTCGCGTTCGGCGATACGAGCGGTGGGTTCAGGCGATTGATTCAGATCGTTTTCGGTCTGTCGATTGCCTTCGCCGCATCGAGCTTCTTCCTGTCGTTCTTTTCGTTCGGCGGCGGGGCGCTCATCTGATGGCGGGCGGCCTCGAACAGCTCGACGCGGTGCCGGGCTTCACCGTCCCGGTCCACCGGGCGCTGACCGAGCAGATTTTGCTCGGCGGCGCACCGCGCTCCATTGCCATCATGAACGGGACGCTGGCGGGGGCCGTGGGCCTCGGCCTGCGTCTCTGGCTGGTCGGCCTCGCCATCTGGGCCATCGGCCATTTCGCCGCCGTATGGGCGGCGAAGCGCGATCCCCAATTCGCCGAGGTCGGGCGGCGGCATCTGCGCGTCCCCGGTCATCTGACGGTGTGAGGGCGCGACCATGATGAACCTTGCCGAATACCGCCGCACCGCCTCGCGCCTCGCCGACTATCTGCCCTGGGCGGCGCTGGTCAGCGCGGGCGTCGTCTTGAACAAGGACGGCAGCTTTCAGAGGACCGCGAAGTTTCGCGGTCCCGATCTGGATTCCGCCGTCGCCGCCGAGCTGGTCGCCGTCGCCGGCCGCATCAACAACGCCGTGCGCCGTCTCGGCTCGGGCTGGAGCATCTTTGTCGAGGCGCAGCGCAATCCGGCCGCGACCTATCCCGACAGCATTTTTCCCGACGCCGCGTCCGCGCTGGTCGATGCCGAGCGCAAGGCGGCGTTCGAGGAAGCCGGCGCGCATTTCGTTTCCGGTTACTTCCTCACCTTCCTCTATCTGCCGCCCGCCGAGGAAGCCGCCCGCGCCGAAACCTGGCTCTACGAGGGCCGCGACAAGGCCGGCGTGGACCCTTGGGAAATCCTGCGCGGCTTCATCGACCGCACCGACCGCGTGCTGGCGCTTCTGGATGGTTTCATGCCCGAGTGCCGTTGGCTCGATGACGGCCAGACGTTCACCTACCTCCATTCTACCATCTCGACCAACCGGCATCGCGTGCGCGTGCCGGAAGTGCCGATGTATCTGGACGCGCTGTTGGCGGACCAGCCGCTGACCGGCGGGCTGGAGCCGCGCCTTAGCGACGCACATCTGCGCGTCCTGACCATCGTGGGATTCCCGACCGCCACGACGCCGGGCCTCTTGGACGAAATGAACCGCCTGCCTTTCCCCTACAGGTGGAGCACGCGCGCCATTCTGCTCGACAAGACGGACGCCACCCGGTTGCTCACCAAAATTCGCCGCCAGTGGTTTGCGAAGCGAAAGAGCGTCGCGGCGATTCTGAAAGAGGTGATGACCAACGAGGCATCCGCCCTGGTGGACACCGACGCCGCCAACAAGGCGCTCGACGCCGACATGGCGTTGCAGGAACTCGGCGCGGACGTGACGGGCATGGCCTATGTCACCGCGACCGTCACGGTTTGGGATGCCGATCCGCGCCTAGCCGACGAGAAATTGCGGCTGGTCGAGAAGATCGTTCAGGGCCGTGACTTCACCGCCATGCCCGAAACGGTCAACGCGGTCGATGCCTGGCTCGGCTCGATCCCCGGCCATGCCTACGCCAACGTGCGGCAACCGCCCATCAGCACATTGAATCTCGCCCACATGATCCCGCTTTCGGCGGTGTGGGCGGGGCCGGAACGGGATGACCATCTCGGTGCGCCCCCCTTGCTCTACGGCAAGACCGAGGGAAGCACCCCGTTCCGGTTGTCATTGCATGTCGGCGACGTGGGCCACACCCTTGTCGTCGGCCCCACAGGCGCGGGCAAGAGCGTCTTGCTCGCCCTCATGGCGCTCCAGTTCCGGCGCTATGCCGGCTCGCAGGTGTTTGCCTTCGATTTCGGCGGCAGCATCCGCGCCGCCGCGCTCGCCATGGAAGGCGATTGGCACGACCTGGGCGGCGGGCTGACCGATGGGGCAGAGGCGTCCGTCTCGCTCCAGCCGCTTGCACGTATCCACGACACCTATGAACGCGCCTGGGCGGCCGACTGGATCACCACGATCCTCATGCGCGAGGGGCTGACCATCACGCCCGAGGTGAAGGAATATCTTTGGACGGCGCTGACCTCGCTCGCGTCCGCGCCGGTCGAGGAACGGACCATCACCGGCTTGAGCGTGCTGCTCCAGTCGAACAATCTCAAACATGCACTTCGACCCTATTGCATCGGCGGCGCTTATGGCCGGTTGCTCGATGCCGAAAGCGAACAGCTCGGCGCGGCCGATGTGCAAGCCTTCGAGATCGAGGGGCTTGTCGGCAGCGGCGCGGCTCCGGCCGTCCTGTCCTATCTTTTCCATCGCATCGGCGACCGGCTCGACGGCCGCCCGACGCTGCTCATCATAGATGAAGGCTGGCTTGCGCTGGACGACGAGGGTTTCGCTGGCCAGCTACGCGAATGGCTGAAAACGCTGCGTAAGAAAAACGCATCGGTCATCTTCGCCACGCAAAGCCTGTCCGACATCGACGGCAGCAACATCGCGCCCGCCATTATCGAAAGCTGCCCGACGCGGCTCCTGCTGCCGAACGAGCGGGCCATAGAGCCGCAAATCACCGCCATCTATCGCCGCTTCGGGCTGAATGACAGGCAGATTGAGCTTGTCGCCCGCGCGACACCGAAACGCGAATATTATTGTCAATCGCGGCGCGGCAACAGGCTGTTCGAGCTGGGCCTGTCCGAAGTCGGCCTCGCGCTCTGCGCCGCATCCGCCAAATCCGACCAGACCGAAATCGCGCGCATCTTTGCCGAACACGGCCGCGCCGGATTCCTTGCGGCCTGGCTGCGTCATCGCGGCGTCGATTGGGCGGCCGACCTCATCCCCAACCTCACCATTCTTGCCGACCGGCCGGAATCCGCCGTGCCGGACGGCCCCACAGCAAAGGAGAGCCTTCCATGATCCGTATTCCCGTTTCCCGCATCGCCGGCGCATCCATGATCGCGCTGACGCTCGCCGTTCCCGTCGCCCTGTCGCCGATGCTGGCAAGCCCGGCGCAGGCGCAGCTCTTTGGCTTCGGCCGCATCGTGTTCGACCCGTCCAACTATGCCGAAAACGTCCTCACCGCCGCGCGGACGCTGGAGCAGATCAACAATCAGATCCAGAGCCTTCAGAACGAGGCGCAGATGCTCATCAATCAGGCCCGCAATCTTGCGAGCCTGCCATATTCGTCGCTCCAGACGCTTCAACAGAACGTCCAGCGCACCCAGCAGCTTTTGGGGCAGGCCCAGAACATCGCGTTCGAGGTCAGCCAGATCGACCAGGCGTTCCAGCAGCAATATGGCAACGTCTCCCTGTCGGCCACCGACCAGCAGCTTGTCGCCGATGCACGCTCGCGCTGGGAAAATACCGTCTCCGGCCTACAGGACGCGATGCGGGTGCAGGCGGGTGTCGTCGGCAATATCGACGCCAACCGCGCCGAAATGGCCGCGCTTGTCGGCCAGAGCCAGGGCGCGACCGGCGCGCTGCAAGCCACGCAGGCTGGCAATCAGCTTCTGGCGCTGCAAAGCCAGCAGCTTTCGGACCTCATCGCGCTCATGTCGGCCAATGGCCGGGCCGAAGCGCTGATCGAAGCCGAGCGCGCCACGGCCGCCGAACAGGGATCCGCGCGTCGCAAAATTCCTTCCGCGTGGCCTGGACTGAACGGCACTACGAGAACGGCCAGCTCTCCACGACCGAGCGATGGACCGCGATCCTGACCGTCGTGATCCAGCCCCCGCGCGACGCCGAACGGCTGCGCGCGAACCCGCTGGGAATTTACGTCAACGCAATCAACTGGTCGCGGGAGATGAGCCAATGACCGGCACGACTTTCCGTAAAGCCGCGTTTCCGGCTTTCCGTAAACCCGCCTTCGCGGCTTTGCTGCTTTCGGCGACGATGTTGGCGGGCTGCGCCACCAACCGGACGCCCCAATTCAGCTATGACGCCGACGTGCCGCCGCTGCCGACCGTGAGGACCACCGCCGCCAGCGACACGCCCCGGCCGCTGCACACGCCCCCGGCCTGGACCGTCGCGCGGGGCGGCACGGCCGCCGCGACGCCGGCAGGCCGTGTCGAGAACGCCAATGCAGCCGCCCGCGTCGAGCCGCGACGCGAGGGCTACTACAACGCGATCCAGATTTATCCGTGGTCCGAAGGCGCGCTCTATCAGGTCTATGCCGCAGTCGGACAGATCACGACCATCGCGCTGGAGCCGGGCGAGAGCCTGACCGGCGCGGGGCCGATCGCGGCGGGCGACACCGCCCGCTGGGTGATCGGCGACACCGAGAGCGGCAGCGGGCCGACCCGGCGTGTGCATGTTCTGGTCAAGCCGACCCGCCCGGACATTTCGACCAATCTGGTCATAACGACGAACCGTCGCATCTACATGATCGAGCTGCGCGCCCGCGATGCGCTCTACATGCCCGCCGTCGCGTGGGCCTATCCCGCACCCCCGGCCGGGCAGGGTCAGGCCGTTCCGACCGCCCCGGTTATCCCGGCCGAATCTGCCCGCAATTATCGCTATGGCCTGACTGGCGACAATCCGCCCTGGCGGCCGATCTCCGTCTTCGATGACGGAAGGCGCGTTTATGTGGTGTTCCCGCGTGGCATCGTCCAAGGCGAAATGCCGCCGATATTCGTGCTCGGCAACGATGGCGAACCGCAGATCGTCAACAGCCGCATCCACCAGAACGTCCTGATAGTTGACCGCCTGTTCGGCGCGGCGGAACTGCGCCTTGGCAGCGGCAACCGCCAGCAGACCGTCAGGATCGTCCGCGTCGAGCAAAGGCAGGCCGCCGCTCGACCTGCCGCCACCGGAGACTCCCCCTCATGAGCGAGAACAGCACCATCATGGACACCACCGCGCCGATGCGGCTGCGCGCAGAACCGCCGCGCGTGACGCGCCTGTCGCGCAAGATGCTGGCAAGCGTCGGAGCGGTCGCGTTGCTCGGCATCGGCGGCGCGCTCATCTATGCGCTCCAGACCCGCGACGGGGGGCCGGGCGGCGAAGAACTCTATTCGACCGAGAACCGCCCCACGGCGGACGGTCTTGCCGGCCTGCCGCGCGACTACACCGGCCCGGTCCTCGGGCCGCCATTGCCCGGCGATCTCGGCCGTCCGATCCTCGACGCACAGAACCGGGGACAGCCGGTCGCGCCGCCGGTCATGGCGACGCCTGCCGTCGATCCCGACGAACAGCGCCGTCTCGCCGAGGAAGAAGCCGCGCGCCTCAGCAATGTGTTCTTTCAGTCCGGCCCGCGCACAGGGGGAACCGCCGGCACGGCCATGCCGGGTGTGGCGGGAATCGGCGCACAGCCGGACGGGACGGGGCAGAATCGTCACACCGCTTTCCTCAGCGGCCCGGTGGACCGCCAGACCGTCGCCCCGGATCGCGTCGCGCCGTCGGCATCGCCCTACATTCTTCAGGCGGGCGCGGTCATTCCGGCCGCGCTCATCACCGGCATCCGGTCGGACCTGCCGGGCCAGATCACGGCGCAAGTGACCGAAAACGTCTATGATAGCCCGACCGGCGCGCTGCTCCTGATCCCGCAGGGGACGCGGATCATCGGCCAGTATGACGACGGCGTGACCTTCGGCCAGCGCAGGGTGCTCTTGGTGTGGAACCGGCTGATCCTGCCGGGCGGCCGGTCCATCGTGCTGGAGCGCCTGCCGGGCGCGGACGCTTCGGGCTATGCGGGCCTTGAGGACGGCGTTGACTACCATTGGTGGGATCTGATGAAGGCCGCCGGTCTGTCCACCCTGCTTGCAGTCGGGGCCGAACTGGCGACCAGCAACGAGGACCGGCTTATTCGCGCTATCCGCGACGGCGCGCAGGATACCGTCAATCAGGCAGGTCAGCAGATCGTCCAGCGCCAGTTGCAGGTCGCGCCGACGCTGACGATACGACCGGGTTTCCCGGTCAGGATCATCGTTACCCGCGACCTGGTATTCGAGAACGCGGGAGGCTGACCATGACGAAACTGAAACTCGGCCCCATCATCGAGGACAAGCCGGTGAAAGCCACCGTGGAGCTGCCGGGGCCGCTTCACCGTGATCTCGTCGCCTATGCCGAGGTGCTGGCCCGCGAGAGCGGCCAGCCCGTCGCCGATCCCTTCAAGCTCATCGTGCCGATGCTGGAGCGCTTCATCGCCACGGATCGCGGCTTCGCCAAGGCCCGGCGCAACTCCGGCTGATTTGTCGCCTTGCAAAGAGGGGGTGCCGCCAACGCACCCCCTTAAATGCGGCACGCTACAGACCGCCTATCGCCCTCCATGCTTCGCCTAATTCCGGGGCTTCCAGCCGCCCGGAATCCCGCGAACCACGGAGGATTCCATGTGCGCCAAACGCCGTTCCGCCCAACGGGGCCGACCACGACAGCCGGTCCCGCGAGAGCTTCCCGATGACCTCTACGACTATGACGACGATCCCGCGCCGCGCATCAGTCCGGCGCGCGGTAGCCCGTCCCATGTCTTCGATGTCGAGAAGCTGCCCGTCATAGACGACTGGCCCGACGAAGTGCCGATCACCGAGGCCGAGATTCAGGTGTTCGAGCGCTGGTTTGCCGACGTTTTCGATGAAATGTTCGGCTCGCTCGACCCCGTTCCCGGCTTTGCAAACCTATCTCGTGATGATAGGGATATGGAGTAATTTGAGCGCCGGGATTTGCCATGACCACGCTGAAAGTCGGGATCGCCGACCCCGAAGAAATGAAGGCCCGCACCATGCGGATCGCCAGAGGCGAGGAACAGTCCGCACCCGGCGAACCGACCGTCTGGTTCGCGTCCACGGAATCGTTCGCCCGGCTTTTGTCGGCGAGCAATCGGGAATTGCTGCGCGTCATCCATGAGCAGGAACCCGGCTCGCTGGAGGAACTGGCGCAGATCACCGGCCGCGCTGGCCCCAATATCTCACGCACGCTCAAAAAAATGGAGGGTTGCGGCCTGGTCCGCATGGAGAAGGGCAAGGGCCTCAAGCTGGTTCCCAAGGTCATCCATGACCGTGTGGAGCTGGTCCTGCCCTTGTTCGACCGCCGCAAAAAGAAAGGAACCCGCAAATGAACGCTCAATCGCCCACCATCGCCTTGCGGGCCGCCCTTTATCTGCGCGTCTCGACCCCGCGTCAGGCCGAGCATGACGTGTCGATCCCCGATCAGCGCAAGCAGGGCGAAGCGTGGTGCGCCTCGCGCGGTTATCAGCTTGTCGAAACCTTCGTGGAGCCGGGCAACACCGCCACCAACGACCGCCGGCCCGAGTTTCAGCGTATGATAGAGGCCGGCACCTCCAAGCCCGCACCGTTCGACGTGGTGCTGGTTCACAGCTTCTCGCGCTTCTTCCGCGACGCCTTCGACATGGAATACTACTACCGGAAGCTCGCCAAGAACGGCGTCCGGCTCGTTTCCATCACCCAGGAGCTTGGGGACGATCCGATCCATGACATGATGCGTCGGATCATGGCGTTGTTCGATGAATACCAGTCCAAGGAGAACGCCAAGCACGTCACGCGCGCCTTGAAGGAGAACGCGCGTCAAGGCTTCTGGAACGGCGCGCTGCCGCCTATCGGCTATCGCATCGCGGCCGCGGAACAACGCGGCGCGAAGACCAAGAAGAAGCTGGAAATCGACCCGCTGCACGCCGACACCATCCGGCTCATCTACCGTCTCGCCCTTGAGGGCGAGGGCGATAGCGGCCAGATGGGCGTCAAGGCCATCGTCACATATCTCAATCGCAAGGGCATCTTCACCCGCGACGGCGGGCGTTGGGGCATCGGGCAGGTTCACCGTGTCCTGACACGGCGCACCTATATCGGCGAGCACGAGTGGGGAAAGCGGAGCAAGCACGGCGACCCGCAATCGCCCGACAACATCGTCATCGTCCCGGTTCCGCCGATCATCGATCGGGAGACGTTCGACGCGGTGCAGAAGCTCTTACAGGCCCGCAATCCCAAGACCGAACTGCCCGCGCGTGTCGTGATCGGGCCGACCCTGCTGACCGGCATCTGCTTTTGCGAGAAGTGCGGTGGGGCCATGACCATCCGCACCGGCAAGAGCGGCCGCTATCGCTACTATGCCTGCTCGATCAAGGCTCGGCAGGGTGAAACCGGCTGCAAGGGCCGGGCGATCCCCATGGACAAGCTCGACAACATGGTGGTCAGCCATATCGAGGAACGCCTGCTCGATCCCGACCGGCTGGAGAAGCTGCTTGGCAGCGTTCTCGGCCGCCGCTCCGATCAGGCCGAGCGCCGCCGCCAGCACATCGCCGAATTGCAGCGCCGGGCGGCCGAATCGGAATTGCGCCTCAAGCGCCTCTACGACGCCATAGAGGCAGGCGTTGCCGATCTGGACGACCCGGCGCTTGCGGAGCGCATCGCCGGCCTCAAGGTGATCCGCGACCAGGCGAGGGTCGATGCCGACCGGGCGCAGGCGCTGCTCGAAAGCCCCGGCCATAGTTCCATCAGTCCCGCCATGATCCAAGGTTTCGCCCGCCGGGCGCGCGAGCGCATCCGGGACACGGAAGGCGGCTATCGGCGGGATCATCTGCGCGCCCTGGCGCAGCGCGTCGAGGTCGCCGACGACGCAATTCGCATCATGGGATCAAAGACGGAGCTGCTAAGGACGCTTATTGCTGGCCAAGGGCGGCTATCGGCGGCGATTGGCGTGCCCAGAGGCGGACTGAAATGGCGGAGCGGGAGGGATTCGAACTCAGGCGCTAAGTAGTTGTTTTGAAACAGCCCGAATTCGTCATCGCCCGCCGGATACCACGAAAAGTACCATGGCGACTTTTCGTCTGAAACCAACGCCTTGCAGGCTCAGTTCGACTCCCGCCATGGTATTCGAACCCACGATACATTTCAAGATTCGGCCGCCCCTCGCCGGGTCAGGTCTCGGTAGTCTGCCAGGAGAGCTGGTTCTTCGGCAGGCGGCCGCTCGGATCATAGACGACAACCCGGCGCGGCAGGTCCGGACCCCAGTCCCATAGCACCAGGTTCCGGTTCGCCTCGGTCGCCCCGGGAACGAAGCTCGGCACGATGATCCCGCTATGGCCTTCCGCGCGCAGGCGGTCGGCGACCAGCCAGGACGGGGCGTCGCGGTTCGCCCGCAGGCACGTCAGCCATCCGCAGGCCAGGTCGTCCAAGGGGACATCGTGCTCCTGGCGGCCTGCCTCGTTGCTGAGATCGGCGATGCCCTCGCAGCCGACGTCATATTCGCACATCGTCAGCGGCTGCAGGCGGTGGCTGAAGCCCTGGGTGCATTCGCCGACGGCCGTCATGATATCGAGCGCGAGATAGAGAGTCGGCTGGCCCTTGCGGTTGAATCGCCCGCCGGTGATCGCCGCGCCCTCGCCGGAGAGCGGCGTGAACGACCAGGCGGGGTCATGGCCGCGATAGCAGCGCCCCGTGAACCTCAAGCAAATCCGCCGAGCGCGAGATGGTCAAGATAGTCCCGCACGGCACCCGCCTTGCCGGACTTGACCAGCGCCTCCGGCGTGCGGCCATCGAGCGCGGGGATCGGCTGCGAGCGATACCAGGCCATGGCCTGCGCCTCGCCGCCCGCCCAGTCGCGCACGCGGCTGATGATCTCGAGCACTTCGGTCACGCGCGTCTGCGTGCGGGGCGCGGCGCGCCGATCCGACTTCGAGATGGTCGCGACGCCGAGCCCCGCGGTCTCCGCGAGCTGGCCCTTGGTCATGCGGAATGCGTTTGCGACACGCTCCACGTCGACCATCCCGCTCTTGTCCATGAATCCGGCGACGAAGGGTGAGCCGGCACGACGACCTTGTCGCGAGGTCCGTTTTACCTGTGCTTGAGACATGTCTCAATCTCCGTCCCGATTCTCGGACAGATAATGGGACATAGTCAGTACAAATTCAAGTGCATCCGGCTTCGGCGCCACAGCTCACCATGCGGTGCGATGCGCAGACGATCCTCGTGCAGAATCTGCTTATTCGCCTCCCAGGAGCGCGGCCAGTTCGAGCAGCTTGACCCGCACCGTGCCCAGATCGAGCGCGATGCGCAAATCCCCGCGGCCGGCCGCCACGAGAATGGCCCAGAGCACCTGATCGGAGTGCCGGGCCAGCGACACAAGATGATTGCCCTTCGGCACATGGGTTGCCGCCAGCCAGTGCTTGACCGTGCGCTCGCTGGCCCCCGTCCAGCCCATCGCGGTCTTCGTGGCCCGGTGACTTGCCCCCAGCTCGGCAAGCAGCGCCTGCGATATCATGCTCGCCAGATCGGTCTCGTCGCCCTCGGAATGCAACTTCTTGCCCGTTTTCGGAAACATCTTTCCATTCCTTTCCCGCTATGTCGTCAAGCGTGCGGGACAAGTCCTGCGCTCACACCATCTCTAGGAATCGTCAGGCGCGCGGCCGCACGATGAACAGTGAGGTCCGGTGCTTGGAGAGTTGGCTAGACCCGCAGACCCAGCGTCCAGACGAACCGACGGCGATACGGGCCGCGGAGTATGTCCGGATGTCCACCGACCATCAGAGATATTCCACAGAGAACCAGGCGGAGGCCATTCGCCACTACGCCACCATCCGTGGCTTCTCGATCGTCCGGACCTACGCTGACGAAGGCAAGAGCGGGCTTCGCCTCGACGGCCGTGACGCTCTCAAGCGCCTCATAGAAGACGTCAGTGCCGGAACGGCTGATTTCCAGGCGATCCTCGTCTACGACGTCAGCCGCTGGGGTCGTTTCCAGGATGCCGACGAGAGCGCCTATTACGAATATATCTGCCGCCGCGCCGGAATCGCCGTTCACTATTGCGCCGAGCAATTCGAGAATGACGGCAGCCCGATCTCGACGATCGTCAAGGGCGTCAAGCGCGCCATGGCGGGCGAATATAGCCGGGAGCTGTCCGCCAAGGTCTTCGCCGGTCAATGCCGGCTGATCGAGCTCGGCTTCAGGCAGGGCGGCCCGGCCGGGTTCGGGCTGCGACGCGTCCTTGTGGATCAGACCGGAGCGATCAAGGGGGGACTCGAACGCGGCGAGCAGAAGAGCATCCAGACGGATCGCGTCGTACTGGCGCCGGGCCCCGACAACGAAACCGCTATCGTGCGCGAAATCTATCGTGCCTTCGTGCATGACCGGCGCTGCGAGCGCGACATTGCCAATGCGCTCAACGATCGCGGCCTTGTCACGGACCTTGGGCGCCCCTGGACGCGCGGCGCCGTCCACCAGGTGCTCATCAACGAGAAGTACATCGGCAACAACGTCTGGAACCGCGTCTCCTTCAAGCTGAAGAAGAAGCGGGTCCGCAACGATCCGGGAATGTGGATCCGGGCGGAGGACGCCTTTCCGGCGATCATCGACAAGGGGCTGTTCGAGGCGGCGCAGACAATCATCCGCGAGCGTGCCTTCCGGCTGAGCGACGATGAAATGCTAGATGCCCTGCGGAACCTGTTCCACGCCCAGGGCCTGCTTTCCGGGCTGATCATAGACGAGACCGAAGGATTGCCGTCGAGCAGCAGCTACCGCGCCCGGTTCGGAAGCCTGCTGAGAGCATATAGCCTGGTCGGCTATCGTCCCAGGCGCGATTATCGCTACATCGCCATCAATCGGGCGCTTCGGCGAATGCACCCCAATGTCATCGACGAGGTTTCCGAAGGGTTCGCCGCGGTAGGCGCGCATGTGGCACGCGGCGCCGACGACGACCTCCTTACGATCAACGGCGAGCTCAGCATTTCCGTCGTCATTGCACGGTGTCGGCAAACGCAGGCGGGGTCGCTGCGATGGAATCTCCGCTTCGATACCGGCGTCATGCCCGACATCACCATTGCCGTCCGCATGGACCGCGCAAACGAGCGGCCGCTCGACTTCTATCTCTTTCCCCGGATCGATCGCGCCAGCGCCGATGTGCGGCTTGCCGAGGAAAACGGGCTGTCGCTCGACGCCTACCGCTTCGACACGCTCGATCCGCTGTATCATCTGGCCGAACGCATTCGCATCCCGGAGGCGGCATGACGATCCCCAGCCATCCTGGGCAAATGGCCTCGATCCCGATCGAGCGTATCCAGGTGCTCAATCCGCGAACACGCAATCGCCGCCACCATCGGGAGATTGTCGACAATATCGACACCGTCGGGCTGAAACGTCCGGTGACGGTGCGACGGCGCCCGGGCGAGAATGGCGATACATTCGACCTGATCTGCGGCGAAGGACGACTGGAAGCGTTCCGGATGCTCGGCGCCGAGGAAATCCCGGCGATCGTCATCGAAGCGGATGACGATGACTGCCTCGTGATGAGCCTGGTCGAGAACATAGCTCGTCGTCAGCACCGTCCCATCGACATCATGCACGAGATCGGGTCGTTGCGCCGGCGTGGATACAATGATGCCCAGATCGCGGAAAAGATTGGCTGCACTCCGAGCTGGGCGAACATGGTCGGAGTCCTGCTGGAACGCGGGGAAGAGCGCCTGCTTGCAGCCGTCGAGACGGGGCTCATTCCCGTAAGTCTCGCGGTCGACATAGCCCGGGCCGAAACCGAAGACGCCCAGAGCCTGCTCCTGGAGGCCTATGAGGGCGGGAAGCTGAAGGGCAAGAAGCTCGGCGCGGTGCGGAGGATGCTCGACCAGCGGATGCGCCAGCGCAAAGGCGTTCCCGACAGCGGCCTGGGGCGACGGTCGGGGCGACGGCACATCACGGCAACGGAGATGATGCGGTTCTACCAGCAGGAAGCCGAAAAGCAGCGCATGCTGGTGAAGAAGTCCGATTTCGCCCAGGCACGCCTTCTCTTCGTGATCGAAGCGCTGAAGGATCTCGTCAGCGAGGATGGATTCAGCACGCTGCTTCGCGCGGAAGGACTCGACTCGATGCCGCGAGCACTGGCCTCCCGCGTGTATGGGAAGGCCGCGTCATGACGGGGCGCGGTCCGGTCAAGCTTTCGTTCGAGGACGAAACCAGGCGGATTCCGCTTTCCGACCTGATCGCGCTCAAGACGCTTCGCGCGGGCGTGAAGGAGAGCAAGAAATATGCCCAGATTCTGAGTTCGGTGCGCGCGATCGGTCTCGTCGAAGCGCCGGTGGTCACTCCCAACCCGAGTGATGTCGGGCGATACTTCCTCCTCGACGGACAGTTGCGGGTCGAAGCGCTCAGGGACCTGGGAGCGACTGAGGTGGAGTGCATCATCTCCACGGATGACGAGAGCTACACCTACAACAAGCGGATCAATCGCCTCGCGGCAATACAGGAGCACAGGATGATCCGCCGCGCGATCGAGCGTGGCGCGCCGGAGGATAAGATAGCCGAGGCGCTGGGGCTCGAGGTCGCCTCGATCCACCGGCGCTCGCGCATGTTGAACGGGATATGCCGCGAGGCGATCGAGATCCTGAAGGACGCGCCCTGCCCCATCGCGGTCTTCGACATTCTCCGACGGATGTCGTCGATCCGGCAGATCGAGGTCGCCGAGTTCATGATCGGACAGAACAACTTCACGGTCGTGCTTGCCAAGGCCGCGCTTGCGGCCACGCCGGAAAGCCAGCTGGTGAAGGTGCCGGCAAAACGCCCTGCGTCGGTCTCCAGCGAACAGATTGCACGAATGGAGCGGGAGCTCGCGAGCCTGCAAATGCAGGTGAAGTCGGTGGAGGACCGCTATGGCGTCGACAACCTGCACCTGACGGTGGCCCGTGCCTACATTCGCACGCTGCTTGGAAACGATCGCGTCGCACGGTGGATATCGCAGCACCGGCCAGAATATCTCAACGAGCTCCAGGCAATCGGCGAGATCGAGACGATCGCCCCATTGCCGGAAGCGGCGGAATGACCTGACGATGGGGACCCGGACCCGATAAGCGCGGGGACCGCGGGAGACGCCGCACGGTGGGGCGGATCGAGCGCGGTGGCGGGAATGGCGGCGAACCCGCACGGAGCCCGCTAGGCTGGCAGTCATAGGCTGGCCGATTTGGAGGGGCGTGCTTGCGAATGGCACGCCCCTCCGTGCGGTTGGCCCGAGGTCGTTGGCATTCTTGTCGATCGTTGTTCGCGGCGTGTTGTCGGCAAAGCCGGAAGGTGTCCACACGTGGTCTGGGTCGCGCTGCATGCGGTCGGCGATTGCTTGGCGTGATCAGGTCATGTCCGAAATCTGCATACGAGTTTCGGACATTAATCAGATTTTCCTGCGTTTCCCCTCGAACCCATCCTTCACGTCGTCGATCCAGGCGACGACCTCGCGTTCGCTCCACCGCGATGCGAAGGGCGAGATCTTGTAGGGACGGGGAAACCGTCCGTGCTTGATCATGTCGTAGATCATCGACTTGCCGAGCCCCACGCGGCGGCAGACCTCGGCCAGCTTGAGAAAGCGTTCCGGCGGCTCCGGGAACTCAGCCATTGCCCCGCCCAGCCTTGTACATCGTCTCGCGCGCCTTGGCGAAGGCGCGGTCGCCGTCGAGGAACGAGCGGAGCATGCACGGAACAAGGTCTGTCACGGCCTCCGATTGGCCGTAGGTCGCGCGATAGACCTCCGCATAATCGGCAAGCGCCTGGTTGAGATCGGGCGTGATGCTGATCGTGAGCTTGACCGGCGTGCGGTCGGGCAGTTTCGGGAGCTTGAGCTCGGGCATGGGTCACCTATTCGACGGGAGGGGCGAGCACGAGATCGCGATGCACGACAAGCCGAACCGGCGTGCCGGGCCGGACGGTGATCGTCGGCTGGATCTGCAGGTTGCGCGAAGTGATCTGGTCGCCGGCGCGCGCGACATTCTGCTGCGTCGACTCCCGGATCGCCTGCACCAGGTCGCTCTCGCCGGAGAAGGTCAGGTTCGAGCCGACGCCGAGCACCGTCGAGATCGCCACGCCCTTGAGGAGCGCCCAGGTGTGGAAATCGACCTTGTCCTCGAGACCGGCATACCCTGCCGGGTCGGCCGCCGGCACGTTCTCGATCCGCAGCGAACGGCCGTCCGGGAATATGATCCGCTGCCAGACGACCAGCGCGCGCCTCTGGCCGAATGCCACGACGGAATCGTAAGTGCCGATGAGGCGCGCGCCCTGCGGGATGAGCAGGATGCGACCCGTCGCGCTGTCGAATACGCGCTCGGTGACCTGCGCGGTGACAAGGCCGGGCAGATCGGACCTCAGGCCCGTGATCAGGCTGGCGGCGATGACGCTGCCGGCCGACAGCATATAGGGCGATGCCGCGGGGCGGACCGCATGCGGATTGATATCGCCGCCGCGGTCCTGCGCCAACACGAAGTCCGCCTTGCGCTGTTGTGCGTTGGGATCGCGGTCCGGATCCAGCGCGACGCGCGACGCATCGGCAGCGCTCTGCGGGGCGGCAGCGGCAGGCGACGCAGGCGCCGCCTCCCCTGCAGCGGTTCGGCTTCCCGCCTGCACGAGCACCGGGGATTCGCGTGCGGCCTTTCGTTCGGCGGCGGCCTGCTCACGCGCCGTCTGTGCGGCCTGCTCGGCCGCCGTCGCCTGCGGCGGCGTGCCTTCAGCCGCGATCGCCTGCTGGTGCTTGAGGATGGGACGGCCGAGATCGCCCGGGAGCGGCGGACCGAGCTGCGGCGCATCGCCGTAGCTGTTGGGAAGCGCGCTCAGCGCGTCGCTCGGCGCCTTTGCCGGCTCGGCAAGGTCGTTCTGCTCGCCGACTAGCTGGAGGCTTCGGGGCTTGAGCGCGAGCCAGGCGGTCACGGCCAACACGACGATGGCGCCCGCAGCCAGCGCCAGGATAAGGCCGCGCTTGAAGCGGATCGCCGGTGCGGGGCGCGCCCGCAGCACGAGCGTTTCCGGATCGACCTTGGCCGGCGCGGCGGCTTGGGGAGTGGTGGCGGCAGCCTCGGTCATCGCGCCCTCCTGCCGGTCCGGCTGATGCGCACGACCTGCTGACGCTTCGTGCCGAGGCGGAGCTCTGCCGTGTCGAACAGCCGGTCGACGACATAATAGCGGCCCCGCAGCCGGTAGTTGACGAGCTGGGCTTCACCCCGCTCGTCGACCAGGAACAGCGGCGGCGCTTCACCGACTGCGATGGAGAGCGGGAATTCGATGAATGTCTGCCGCCCGTCGTCGAACGCGCGCAGCGGGCGCCAGTGGGGCCGGTCTCCCGAGATCTCGTATCCGAAGCTGAGCCGCTCGATCTCCAGCCCCGCCGCGACCGGCGCGGCGGCCGCGGCGGCCTCCTGCGCGCGCCGGACGGCGAGCAGCTCGTCCTGCGGATAGCTCCACGACAGCGCGGCCATTGCAGGCCCGGGCGTGCTGGCCAGGGCAACATGGTAGGTCCGCCGGTCGGTCGTGATCACCAGGTTGGTGCTGAGGCCGGCGGAGAACGGCTTCACGAGCACGTGGATGCGCTTCTCGGCGCCCGTGCCGCTGCTCGTGTCGCCGATCACCCAGCGGACGGTGTCGCCGCTGGCGACGGCCACCAGGTTCTCGCCCGGCTGCAGCGCAATGTCGGTCACGCGCTCGGGTGCGGTGTAGGCGCGGTAGATCGTCCCCTCGGAGTAGGGATAGACGGCGGTGGCATTCACGAAGTCGGGACGCCCGGGCTCCAGGGTGGCGCCTGAGTTGGCGGCTCGGACCGCGGCGACGCCGCGTTGCGATCGGACCTCGGGCGTCTGGGCCGATGCGGTGATCGGGACGATCGTGGCTGCGGCAAGCGCAGCAAGGACAAGCTGACGGTTCATTGCCGGTTCTCCGTGGCGGTGGGGGATGGCGGCTCGAGCGCCAGGCTCGGGTCGAGCGGGGATCCGAGCGGCACGCTCGGCGATTGCGCCGGCGTGGGCGGCGGCGCGGGGGTGGGCTCGAGCTCGCGGCTCCAGTCGATCGCGTCGACGTAGAGGCCGAGCGGATTGCGCCGGAGCGTCTCGGCGTTGGTCGGAGGCCGCTGCACCACGGTCAGGATGCCGGTCCAGCTGGACGTTCCGGTGCGCACCCCGCGCTCGAACGCCGTTTCGGTCCACTTGACCTGGAAGGAGCTGTCGGAGGCACGGACGACGCTCGTCACCTGCACCGAGACCGTCTTTTCGCCGACGCTGCCGAAGGGATCGGCGACGCGCGCATAGTCGCCGAGGAATTGTGCGCCGCGCCGGGTGACGAAGTCATAGGCCGACAGCCAGTCGCGGCGCATGAGGACAGGGTCGAGCGAGACCGACCGGACCTTCTCGATGAAGCGCGCAAGATGCCAGGCAACCTGCGCATCGGTCGGTTGGTAGTCGCGCTCGGCCTCGCTGACCGCCCGGGCTTCGCCGAGCCGGTCGACCGCGACGACGTAGGGCACGACCTTGCTCTGGAGGGACTGCCAGACGAGCGCGGCCGACATGGCGGTCGTCAGGAACAGGCCGCCGAACGCCATGAGCCGCCAGTTGCGAGCCTGGACGCGGGCCGACCCGATACGGTCGTCCCATGCCTGCCCTGCCCGCTGGTACGGTGTCTCGGGCTCGGGCGTGTGCCCATAACGCTGGACGCTTCGCTTGAAGCGCATGGCTCAGTCCTCCTTTTCCTTGATGTCGGGGTTGGCCGAGGCGCCGCCGCGGTCGCCCTCCCTCAATGCCTGGAGCGCGATGTGGCGGTGGTGCCGGGCATCCTGCTGGCGGCGAAGCGACCGTGCCCACGCGGGCGCGGCCTCTGCGCCCGTGCCTGGCGGCGACGTCTCGCCGCCGGTGCCGGCGAGCGCGGACCATGCGGCGGCGCGCCCGGATTTTGCTGCTTGCCTCAGGCCGAAGGCCGAGCCCGCTGTTTGGCGCGCGGCGCCGGCCGTCGCCTGGGCAACGCCCTTGAGGCCCGCGCCGACACTTGCGGAGCCTGATGTCTCCTGCCCCAGCTTGTATGCGGTGGACGCGGCCGAGCCCATGGCGGTGCCGGCGCGGACGGCGCCGAGCGCGCCGGCACCGGCAAGGCGCGCGGCACCCAGCGCAGCGCCGCCGCCGAGCGCCACCACGCCTGCCGCGCCCAGGGTCGTGCCGACGGCCGCACCCGCGCCGAGCTGCGGCGCGCCGGCGACCAGCCCGGATGCGATGCCTGGGCCGAAGATGCCGAGGCCGAACAGCGAGAGCGCGCCGAGCGCTAGGCTCATCGCCTGTCCGAGGTCGGGCTCCTGGCCTTGGAGCGAGGTCGTGAACTCGGCGAAGAAGCTCGAACCGATGCCGACGATGACGGCGAGCACCATCACCTTGATGCCCGAGGAAACGACGTTGCCGAGCACGCGCTCGGCGAGAAAGCTGGTCCGGTTCCACAGCGCGAACGGCACGAGGATGAAGCCGGCTAGCGCGGTCAGCTTGAACTCGATGATCGTCACGAACATCTGCACGGCGAGGATGAAGAAGGCGAGGATGACGATCGCCCAGGAGAACAGCAGCACCGCGATTGTCAGGAAGTTCTCGAAGAAGCTGATGAAGCCCATCATGCTCGATGCCTGGTCGAGCAGCGGCCAGGCCGCCGAATAGCCGGTGGCGGCAAGGCGGCCGGGCCTCAGCAGGTCGTCGGCGCCCAGCGCTCCGCCACCCGCGGTCAGGCCGGCTTGCGCGAACGACCGGAAGATGATGTCGGCGAGTGTCGAGAAATTGCCGAGGATCAGCGCGAAGGCGCCGACGTAGAGGATCTTCTTGAGGAAGCGTCCGAGTACGTCCTGCTCGCCCCCCATCGCCCAGAACAGCCCGGCGAGCGTGATGTCGATGCCGATCAGCGTTGTGGTGAGGAACGCCACGTCGGGCCCAAGCAGCCCGAACCCGCTGTCGATGTAGCGGATGAAGGCTTCCATGAACCGGTCGATGACGTTGAGGTCCTGCACGTGGGTCTTTCCTCTTCGAAGGGAGGGGTGCCGCGGGACGTGGCGGGGGAGCTCGAACCACGCCCCGCGGCGACGGCGGCGGGGGCGAAACCGCCGCCGCCTCGGGCCGGCGCGCCTATTGGGGCGTGTAGGCGGAGCCGGACCCGAGGAACTTCCTGGTGGCGAGGCGTCCTTCAGCCTCGGCCTGCGCGCGGCGTGCCGCTTCGGCCGCCTCGGCGCGGAACTGGGCAGCCATCAGGTTCTGGACCTGGAGCTGCTGCTTGGCGGTGAGCGCGAGCAGCTGGTTGGTGGCCTGCTGCGCCTGCAGCGCACCTTCAGCGCCCTGGCTCTTGGCCACGATCGCGCTCAGGGTTCCGGCGTCGGCCGCCACGTTCTCGGCGACCTGCGCCTGGACCATCATGGTCTGCCGGTA
>Ga0182740_1000535_pt1 | contig 40036 bp, 38 predicted proteins | sample eDN5th37CKraftBY_FD_128872 | JGI IMG/M metagenome (GOLD analysis project Ga0182740, IMG submission 128872) | Enriched backyard soil microbial communities from Emeryville, California, USA - eDNA 5th pass 37_C Kraft BY (version 2) (version 2) | ecosystem: Environmental > Terrestrial > Soil >...
AACCAGCGCGCCAACGCCGGTCTTGATCGAATACCTGATTCCGTGAAGATCATCCCCGGGAAGGTGCGCCCATCTTCACGCCCCCACACCGAGGCTCATCCACAGGTATTGATCATTGCTCATCAGTGTGCAGTGGCCCGACGTGTCGAGCACGACTGGTTTCGCATCGCTGACCTCACCCGGCCCGCATCGCTACGTCATCGCCGCCGATGTGCCAGCGTCTGGTGTGAAGGCGCGACTGTCATTGCGGATCGAATTCCATTGCTGAAAAACGGCATTGGAGAGCCTCGCGACCGCTGCAGTCCCGCGAGACCTCGGCGCCTGCGGCAGCAGCCCGCACGCAGGAGCCCGTCACGTCGATGACGTCGACCGCAGCCGCGGCCGGCTCGACATCACAACCCGAACGGAGAACGACCAATGCCCGACCAATCACCCCTCACGATCTCGATGGTGACCATCGACTGCACCGACCCCGAGCAGCTGGCGGCGTGGTGGGCCGGCGCCATCGGCGGTGAGATGACTGTCGCAGCGCCCGACGAGTTCGTCGTGGTGACCTCGTCGCAGGGCCTGCGGCTGGGGTTCCAGAAGGTCCCTAACCCGACACCGGGCAAGAACCGGATGCATCTGGATCTGCACTCCCACGACAGGGAGCGCGACGCCGCCCGGCTCGTCGCCGCCGGTGCCACCGAAGTGGGCGGGCACGCTGCCGGCGCAGACTTCGCGTGGGTGGTCTTGGCCGATCCGGCCGGCAATGTGTTCTGCGTTGCCGGTAGTTCGTAGGCGGTCCGCACTGGGAAGTAGGAGCGCCGACATCGTCCCCGTACAGGGCGCCGCCGAGCTTTCCAGGCGAATTCCTCTCTGCTGCAGCGACTCCCGGCGGATCTGTGCTTTCAGGTCAGCGACATGCCCGGTCAACGGCGTCCGCAGTGGCTTACGGGGGACCCTTTCTGGCCGTCCGCTTGACTGTAACCAACTTCGTTACATATAGTCAGTGTGTAACAGGAATAGTTACAAACGCTGCGTCGGGACAGCCCGGTCCAGCGACGCGAGCACCGACTTGATTGGAACCAAAGATCATGAATCCATTGACGATTGAAGACCCCCGCGCCGTTGATGCGACGTCGGGGATGCGCCGGGTGCAGTTCACCCGACTGGGCGGACCCGAGGTGTTGGAGATGGTGCCGTTGCAGCTGTCCGCGCTGCAGCCCGGCCACGTGCGGGTAGAGATCCGCACCATCGGACTGAACCGCTTCGAGGCGCTGTTCCGCCGCGATCACTACGTGATCGCACCCACGTTGCCGGCGACGCTGGGCGTCGAAGCAGCGGGCAGCATCATCGAGACAGCGCCAGACGTCGAGGATTTCCAGATCGGGGACCGGGTAGCGATCCTGCCGATCCAGTCACCGACGGTGGGCACCGGCACCTACGCCACGCACGCCGACGTTCCGGTCGAAGCCCTCGTCCACATCGCCGATGGCCGGTCCGACGAGGAGGAAGCCGCGACGTGGATGGCTAGCCTGCAGGCCTACACCTTGGCCACGAAGGTGGAGATCGCCCCGGGTGACACCGTGATCGTGACCGCTGGGACGTCCTCAGTCGGCACCGCGCTGATCCAAATCGCCCATGACCTCGGCGCTACCGTGATCGCGACGACACGCACCATGGCGCGCAAGCCCGAACTCATCGCGCTGGGTGCTGATCATGCGATCGCAACCGACGACGAAGACCTCGCCGCTGTAGTCGCCGCGCTCACCAACGGGCGCGGCGCCAAGGTCGTCTACGACACTGTAGGCGGGCCCCTGCTGGCTGCGCTGATCGACGCGACTGCGCAATTCGGCCACGTGCTGTGCTACGGCGCTCAAACTTCACCCGACATCCGTGCTGCCCGAGTCGACGTGCCACTGGTGTCGCTGGACCGCAAATCCGTGTCGTTCGTCGACCTCTTCGAACTTGTCGAGTTCCCCGATCGCCTCGCGGCCGCCAAGACTTACATCGGTGACGTCCGCGACCGCGGAGCGCTGACGATCGGCATCGACCGCGTGCTGGCGTTCGATGACGTCCAAGAAGCCCATCGCATCCTCGAATCAGGCCGTCTGGCAGGTAAATTGCTGCTCCGTGTGACCTAGATTGGCTGCGGTGAGCGCAGCATCTCGGAGCACCCTCTTTAGGCGCCTCAGCCATGCGGGATGTCCTGCCCATCACGAGTGAGGGCCTTGTCGGCAGGTGGAATCTTTGCCACCAGTTGTGAACGGATTTGTGAACGAGACAGTGCGGAACACGCGTGATGCCTGGGGACGCGGCGCAACAATCCAGACCGCAACTGATTGCTGACCTGCATAGACAGGGCGTAGCGGTAGACGCAAGACCGCAACCGGCCGGCTCATAACCCAGAGGTCGCAGGTTCGAATCCTGTCCCCGCTACTAGGTGGAACGGCCCCCGGAGGATACTCCGGGGGCCGTTCTCATTTCGGTGTTCTGGTGCTCAGGCGATGCCGAAGTCTTTGATCTTGCGGTAGATCGTGGCTCGCGACATGCCCAGAGCGGCTGCGGCGTCGGCCTTGTTGCCGTCGTTCTCCAACAGGCTGCGCACGATCGCGTCGCGCTCCATGGCCTCCAGGGGTGTGAGTTTGCGGCGGGTGACCGACCGGCATTCCGCGGGTAGCTTGTCCACGCCGATCACCCCCGACCGTTGGCGGCGCACGGTCTCGGTCAGCACATGGCGCAGCTGGGCTATGTTGCCGGGCCACGGCAGTTTGGCCAACTGCCGCATGGCTTCACCATCCATGCGGGCTTCGCCACGGCTCAATTCGTTGAGGATCATCGGAACCAGCTCTTGGAGGTCCTCTATTCGGTGACGCAGGGCAGGCACGGTGACCGTGTGGGTGAAGAACGGCAACATGAGCAGGTCCACCAGCTGCGAGTCACGTTCGGTGCTGGTGGTCGCGGCGATCCAGCCGCGGCCCGCGCGGGTCTGCATGATGGCCGCCATCGGGTTCAGTACCTCGTCGGGCAGTTCGTCGACGTCGGAGACGATCACCGCGAAGTCGGCGGAGTCGGTTTCGGATTCGAAGGCGGCGACGAAGCTCTCGGGCGTGTCGAAGTTGTCGATGTGCAGCACGGGTATCGACCGTTCGGGGGTGACGAAATGCACTACCGAATACCCCAAATATGTTCTGCCAGAGCCTCGTTCGCCCTCGATGACCACCCATTCCCGGTCGCGGTAGCAGCGTTCCACCTGCTGGGCGCTACGGCGGAACGAACTGCTCTGGCCGGCAAGGCGGGGGATGTGTTGAGAGCTGCGCACCGGAATGCTCTCGGCCACATGGACAGAGACGTGGAAGACGACGCTGTCGCTGCGGACGCCCACGATGATGCGTTCGGCGGCCGAGATCTTCACCGACGCACCGCTGGGGAGATGGGCCACCGTTGTCGAGGTGAACGACGATCGGGTCAGTTCCGCGGCGTGATCCAGCAGCACCGTCTGATCGGCGGCGTCGAGCGCCTGGCGGAGGTAGCGGTTCATCAGCACGACGTCCCCGCCGATCGCCAGCACCCCGCCCGGATAGCGGCGACTCTGCTTCAGATATGCGTCGAGGAGCGCGGTTTCGGTCTCGTTGTTCATGGTGCGAAGGCGGTCCTCGATCTGGCTGCCCGCGCTCTTGGCGAGAACGAACAGCAGCGGGTCGGCCTGCCGCGCCCGGCAGGTCAGATCGATGACGCCGAGGATCCGGCGGGTGACGGGTTCGCGGATGGGAGAACCGGCGCAGGCCAGCCCGCCCAGCGTTCCGACGTAGTGCTCGCTGCCTCGGATGAAGGCCGGCCGGCCGGTCTCCAGCGCCGTGCCGATGCCGTTGGTGCCCGCGAACTCCTCGGCGTAGCTGTACCCACGCGCCAGGCGCACATCGTCGAGCACCCGCTCGAACTCGGTGTCGGCCGCGACACGGTCCAGCACCAAGCCGTCCGCGGAGGTCAGCACCACGCTCACCGACTGATCGGAGAGATCCTCGGCCATCCGTCGCAGCACGGGGGCGGCCGCGTGCATCAGCGGCGTGTCGGTGTCGGGGTCGCGCACATAGGGCAGTTCGACGCGATCAGGGTGGACGTGCAGTTCGCGTGATCGTTGCCAGGAGTTGAGCACGCTCGAAGCAACGGCATCCGGTTGCAGGGCGCCGGTGGAGAGGAACTGCTCCCGGGCGCGCTGGGCGTCCGCGGGCGTGTCGGCATGTCTGACCATGGTGGCCTCGGTCTTTTTGGGCGGTACCTGCAGCCTAGGGGCGCCCAGGGCTCGCAGCGTCTCAATTTGAGAATCGCGACCCCGGATCCCGAAGAAACTCCTTTCGATGTGACGCCAGTCTCATAGTGAGACGCATGTGGGGCGCATCACACAGTTACATCAGTGGCGCATCGTCCCCGAATCCGGCGGATGGCCCAACTATCAGGAGGCTCACGTTGAGCAGACAAAGCCTGACCAAGGCGCATGCCAAGATAAGCGAACTCACGTGGGAGCCGACGTTCGCCACCCCGGCGACCCGATTCGGCACCGACTACACGTTCGAGAAGGCGCCGAAGAAGGATCCGCTCAAGCAGATCATGCGCTCGTACTTCTCCATGGAGGAGGAGAAGGACAACCGCGTCTACGGCGCGATGGACGGCGCCATCCGCGGCAACATGTTCCGCCAGGTCCAGCAGCGCTGGCTGGAGTGGCAGAAGCTGTTCTTGTCGATCATTCCGTTCCCCGAGATCTCGGCGGCCCGCGCCATGCCGATGGCCATCGACGCCGTGCCGAACCCGGAGATCCACAACGGGTTGGCGGTCCAGATGATCGACGAGGTCCGGCACTCGACGATCCAGATGAACCTCAAGAAGCTCTACATGAACAACTACATCGACCCCGCCGGCTTCGACATGACGGAAAAGGCCTTCGCGAACAACTACGCGGGCACCATCGGACGCCAGTTCGGCGAGGGCTTCATCACCGGTGACGCGATCACCGCGGCCAACATCTACCTCACCGTGGTCGCCGAGACCGCTTTCACCAACACGCTTTTCGTGGCGATGCCCGACGAGGCGGCCGCAAACGGCGATTACCTGCTGCCGACGGTGTTCCACTCGGTGCAGTCCGACGAGTCGCGACACATCTCCAACGGCTACTCGATCCTGCTGATGGCGCTCGCCGACGAACGCAACCGGCCACTGCTCGAACGCGACCTGCGCTACGCCTGGTGGAACAACCACTGCGTCGTCGACGCCGCGATCGGAACGTTCATCGAGTACGGCACCAAGGACCGGCGCAAGGACCGGGAGAGCTACGCCGAGATGTGGCGCCGCTGGATCTACGACGACTACTACCGCAGTTACCTTCTGCCGCTGGAGAAGTACGGCCTGACGATTCCGCACGATCTGGTCGAGGAGGCGTGGAAGCGTATCGTCGAGAAGGGTTACGTGCACGAGGTGGCCCGGTTCTTCGCCACCGGCTGGCCGGTGAACTACTGGCGCATCGACACCATGACCGACACCGACTTCGAGTGGTTCGAGCACAAATACCCGGGCTGGTACAACAAGTTCGGCAAGTGGTGGGAGAACTACAACCGGCTGGCGTATCCGGGCCGCAACAAGCCGATCGCGTTCGAAGAGGTCGGCTACCAGTACCCGCACCGGTGCTGGACCTGCATGGTGCCCGCGTTGATCCGTGAGGACATGATCGTCGAGAAGGTCGACGGCCAGTGGAGGACGTACTGCTCCGAGACCTGCTACTGGACCGACGCCGTCGCGTTCCGGGGTGAGTACGAAGGCAGGGAAACCCCGAACATGGGACGGCTCACCGGGTTCCGAGAATGGGAGACCCTGCACCACGGCAAGGATCTCGCCGACATCGTGACCGATCTCGGATACGTCCGCGACGACGGGAAAACCCTCGTCGGGCAGCCGCACCTGAATCTGGATCCGCAGAAGATGTGGACCCTCGATGACGTGCGCGGTAACACGTTCAACAGCCCCAACGTGCTGCTGAACCAGATGACCGACGACGAGCGCGACGCGCACGTCGCGGCGTACCGCGCCGGCGGGGTCCCGGCCTGAGAACCCACGGTGGGCGGCGCCTGCTCCTCCCCACTCCGGTGCCGCCCACCGTCGCCATCCGCTACCCGAATCGCAGTCAGGAGGCACCGCCATGGCGGATTCGCACAAGATCAACTTCGAACCCGTGGACATCGAGATGGATGTCCGCGAGGACGAGAACATCCTCGACGCCGCCTTTCGCCAGGGCATCCACCTGATGCACGGCTGCCGCGAGGGTCGCTGTTCGGCGTGCAAGTCCTACGTGCTCGACGGCGAGATCCAGATGGAGAGCTATTCCACCTTCGCGTGCAACGACGCCGAGGTGGACGAGGGCTATGTCCTGCTGTGCCGGTCACATGCGTTCAGCGACTGCACCATCGAGCTGCTCAATTTCGACGAGGACGAGCTTCTCGGCGGCATACCGATCCAAGACGTGCGCACCGAGGTCCAGGCGGTCGAACCCAAGACCCGCGACATCGTGTCGCTGCGGCTCAAGCCGATCGAGCCGGGCAAGTTCGACTTCAAACCCGGCCAGTACGCCGACCTCCACATCCCCGGCACCGACGAGCATCGGTCGTTTTCCATGGCGACCACCCAGTCCCGCAGCGACGAGGTCGAGTTCCTCATCAAGAAGTATCCCGGCGGCAAGTTCTCGGCCCTGCTCGACGGCCACATCCAGGTCGGCGACGAGATCGCGCTCACGGGACCCTACGGCTCGTTCACCCTCAAGGACGGACACGTGTTGCCCGTCGTGTGCATAGGCGGCGGCGCGGGCATGGCGCCCATCCTGTCGCTGCTGCGCCACATGAACGAAACCGAGAACAGCCGTCCGGCAAGGTTCTACTACGGTGCACGCACCCCGGCTGACCTGTTCTATCTCGACGAGATTCTCGAACTGGGCAAGGGAATCAAAGACTTCCGGTTCATCGCCTGTCTCTCGGAGTCCGCGGACGGAGAGGTCCCCGGCCGGGTCACGGTGGAGGAGGGCATGGTGACCGACGTCGTCGCCCGGCACGAAACCGCGATCGCCAAGACCGAGGTGTACCTGTGCGGGCCGCCACCGATGGTCGACGCCGCGTTGATGTTCCTCGACGCCAATTGCGTGCCCAAAGACCAGGTGTTCTACGACAGCTTCACCAGCCCGATCTTCGACCAGTAGCAGCCCACCAGAAAGGAACTTCGATGTCAGCCCCTGAGAAGCCAAGAGAACGAAGCTTTCCCAAGATCGAGTTCACCGACTCCGAAGCCGGAGCCAAGGAATTTCCGAGTTCCAAGAGTCGCAGTTACTCGTACTTCACGCCGGCCAAGTTGCGCGCGACGATGTACGAGGACGTCACCGTCGACGTACAGCCCGACCCGGACAGGCACCTGACCCAGGGCTGGATCTACGGCTTCGGAAACGGGCCGGGCGGATATCCGAAAGACTGGACCACGGCCAAGTCCACGGACTGGCATGCCTTCCGCGACCCCAACGAGGAGTGGAACCAGACCATCTACCGCAACAACGCCGCGGTGGTGCGTCAGGTCGAACTGTGCCTGAAGAACGCCAAACGTGCGCGCGTCTATGACGGCTGGAACTCGACCTGGTTGACGTTCATCGAACGCAATGTCGGAGCGTGGATGCACGCCGAGAACGGCCTGGCGCTGCACGTGTTCACGTCCATCCAGCGGTCCGGACCGACCAACATGATCAACACGGCGGTCGCGGTGAACGCCGCGCACAAGATGCGGTTCGCCCAGGACCTCGCACTGTTCAACCTCGACCTGGCCGAGGCCACCGAAGCCTTCGACGGCAGCGCCCATCGGGCCGTGTGGCAGGAGGCGCCGGAATGGCAGCCCACCCGCAAGGTCGTGGAAGAGCTGACGGCAGTGGGGGATTGGTGCCAACTGCTGTTCGCCACGAACATCGTGTTCGAGCAACTGGTCGGTTCGCTGTTCCGCACCGAACTGATCATGCAGATCGCCGCCCGCAACGGCGACTACATCACGCCGACGATCGTGGGCACCGGCGAACACGACTACGACCGTGACCTCAACTACACCCGCAACCTGTTCCGGCTGCTGACCCGTGACCCCGAGCACGGCGAGGCGAACAAGGCACTGTTCACCGAGTGGCTGGGGATCTGGGTGCCACGTTGCCTCGACGCCGCGCATGCGCTGCAACCGATCTGGTCGGCGCCGGCCGACAAAGCCGTGACCTTCGCCTCCAGCCTGGACGCCGCGAAGGCGAAGTTCGCAGCACTGCTGGAAGAGATCGATCTGGACATCCCCGAGGAGTTGAACTGATGAGCAGCATGCAATTCGGCGCGGCCACCGAATTCTCCAACAAATGCGGCGTGACGCTGATGAACACACCCGTCGGCCGCGTCGTCGCCGAGGTGATGGGCGCCAAGGAAGGTGTCGAACTCACCGAGTACCCGTCGATGATCCGCGTCGACGGCGTCAAACTGCTGAGCTTCGACTACGACGAGCTCACCGAGGCCCTCGGCGAGGAGTTCGACGGTTCGATCTTCGAGGAGATCAGCTCCACCCACTACGGACGCATGGTGCATCTCGACGACAAGACGATGCTGTTCGCCAGCCCCGAGGATGCCGCCGAGTACATCGGCTTCGACCTCACCGCGAAGTAGATCGATCCAAAGAACCCATAGCGCAAGGAGATTGCAATGTACGAAAAAGACGGCCAACAGTACTTCATCGTCGACTCGCACGTTCACCTGTGGGACGGCCGGGCCTCGAACCTGAAGAACGTGCACGGCAAACAGTTCATCGACTGCTTCTACGACTACCACAAGAATCTCAGCCCGGAAGAAGCGTTGTGGGATTACGACACCTACACCTACTACGGCGGCGACCGGTTGATGAAGGACCTGTTCACCGACGGCTACGTCGACCACGCGATCTTCCAGGCCACCTTGCTCAGCGACTTCTACGTCACCGGGTTCGGCCAGACCGAGGAGGCGTTCGCGCTCACACAACGCCATCCCGGCAAGCTCACCTACAACCACGCCTACGACCCCCGTTACGGCGAGGCCGGCCTGGAACAACTGCGCCGCGATGCGGATCGGATGGGTCTGCAGGGCGTCAAGCTCTACACCGCCGAATGGCATGGTGACTCGCGCGGCTACAAGCTCGACGAGCCGTGGTCGCGGCGATATCTCGAAGAGGCCATCAAGCTGGGTATCAAGAACGTCCACGTCCACAAAGGCCCCACCATCCGGCCGTTGGACCGTGACGCGTTCGACGTGGCCGACATCGACAAAGTGGCCACCGACTACCTGGAGCTCAACTTCGTCGTCGAACATGTCGGGTTACCTCGGTTGGAGGACTTCTGCTGGATCGCCACCCAGGAGTCCAACGTCTACGGCGGTCTGGCCGTGGCCATCCCGTTCATCCACACCCGGCCGCGCTACTTCGCCCAGATCATCGGCGAACTTCTGTACTGGATCGGTGAGGACAAGATCCTGTTCGCCAGCGACTACGCGCTGTGGACGCCGAAGTGGCTGATCGAGAAGTTCGTCGACTTCCAGATCCCCGAGGACATGCTGGGTGAGTACACTCAGATCACCACCGAGCAGAAGCGAAAAGTTCTCGGCCTCAACGCCGCATCGCTGTACGACATCGACGTTCCCGCCGAACTGCGGCTGCCTACACCGGGGCAGGACATGGTGGAGGTGGCCGCCGGTGCCAAGGAGAGCGTGTCGATATGAGTACCGCAGTGATCTCCCTCGAGACGGAGATCCTCGAGGCGCTGGCGACGGTGACCGATCCCGAACTCGACGAACCGATCACCGAACTCGGATTCGTGCGCTCGGTGTTCGTCGACGATGACGGGATCACCGTCCATCTGCGGTTGCCGACGGCGTTCTGTTCCCCGAACTTCGCCTATCTGATGGCTTCTGATGCCCTGGATGCGCTACGCGAACTCGACGACATAGGGGAAGTGCGGGTGTTGCTGGACGACCATCACGACAGTGACAAGATCAATGCGGGCCTGGCCGCCGACGCCGGTTATGTCGGCACGTTCGGTGTGGAAGCCGAGAAGAGCCTCGACGCGCTGCGGGAGGTGTTCTGGCGCAAGGCACACGCGGCGGCGATGGAACGGGCGATCACCTTACTGCTGCGCCAGACACCGATGGACGCCGAGCAGATCGGGCATCTGCTGCTGCGTGACCTGCCCGAGGGCAAGGCGAAAGCAGCGCTGCTGCGGCGTCGCTTCACTATCGGTCTGAGCAACTGCCCCAACAGCAAGGTACTCGTCGATGACGAGGGAAAACCTGTTGCACCCGAGGCGGTTCCCATGCGGCTGCGTTTCGCCCGCTCGGTACGGATCTCGATGGAAGGCAACTCGCATTTCTGCCGGGGCCTGTTGGCCACACGGTATTCCGACGACGAACCCGCGGGCGCACTGCCCGTCGTGACCGACACCAGAACCCGAAGGAGCAGGTGATGAGAGCTGTGCAGGTGGTGGGCTACCACCAGAACCTGGAATTGGCCGACGTGGAGAAGCCCACGCCGACAGGTCCGTTCGATGTCGTGGTGAAGATCGGCGGCGCCGGCGTGTGCCGGACCGATCTGCACATCCTCGAAGGTCAGTGGGCCGAGAAGTCACAGGTGCAACTGCCGTACACGATCGGCCATGAAAATGCCGGTTGGGTCGAATCTGTCGGGTCCGCGGTCACCAATGTCACCGAAGGCGACAAGGTGATCGTCCATCCGCTGATCACGTGCGGGTTGTGCCGAGCCTGCCGATCCGGGGACGACGTCCACTGCGAGTCGAACGCGTTTCCCGGGATCGACACCAACGGCGGGTACGCGGAGTATCTCAAGACCTCCGCACGCAGCGTGGTCAAGATCGACGACGCACTGGAGCCGGCCGATGTCGCGGCCCTGGCCGACGCGGGTCTGACGGCGTATCACGCCGCCGCCAAGGCCGCTCGCAGGCTGACACCCCGAGACCGGGTCGTCGTCATCGGCGCAGGAGGTCTGGGCCACATCGGGATTCAGGTGCTCAAAGCGCTGTCACCGGCCGAACTCATCGTCGTCGACCGCAACCCCGAGGCGCTCAAGCTCGCCGAGGCGATCGGCGCCGACCACTGCGTGATCGCCGACGGCAACCAGATCGAGCAGGTGCGCGACCTCACCGGCGGACACGGCGCCGAGACCGTGGTCGACTTCGTCGGTGAAGGAGGCGCGACCAGCGAGGGGATCGCCATGTTGCGCAGGGCCGGTGACTACCACGTGGTGGGCTACGGCGAGAACATCGATGTGCCCACGATCGACGTGATCTCCACCGAGATCAACTTCATCGGCAACCTCGTCGGTTCCTACAACGACCTGTGCGACCTGATGGCACTGGCCGCCCGCGGAGCGGTCAACCTGCACACACAGAAGTACGCCCTCGACGACTTCCAGTCCGCCATCACCGATCTGGACAACGGCAACGTCCGCGGGCGCGCGATCCTCGTCCCCTGACACCGCCCGCTCGAAAGGACTCCGACCATGGCCAAAGAACTGCGGTTCAACTCCGATGCACGTGCTCGTCTCGAACAAGGTGTCAACGCCCTCGCCGACGCGGTAAAGGTCACCCTCGGCCCGAAGGGGCGCAACGCCATCCTGGAGAAACTGACCGGTCCACCCACCATCACCAACGACGGTGTGACCATCGCCAGGGAGATCCAACTGCGTGATCCCTTCGCCAACATGGGTGCCCAGTTGGTCAAGGAGGTGGCGATGAAGACCAACGGCGTGGTCGGTGACGGCACCACCACCGCCACCGTGTTGGCGCAGGCGATGGTTCGCGAGGGCTTGGCGGCCGTCGAGGCCGGCGCCAACCCGATGCGCGTGCGTCGCGGCATCGAACGCACCGTGCCGGTGGTCGTCGAATCGCTGCGCAGCCACAGCGTGGAGGTCGGCAGCAGCAGCGACCTGCGTCGTATCGCCGCGCTCGCGGCCAGTGACGACGAAGCGATCGGCGACGTCATCGCGGCCGCCGTCGAGCACGTCGGCAAGACCGGCGTGGTCACGACCGAGGAGAGCGACACCCTGGGCATGGCGGTCGACGTCGTCGACGGCATCGAGTTCGACCACGGATACACATCCGGCTACATGGTGACCGACCCCGAGCGCATGGAGGCGGTGCTCGACAATCCGCTGATCTTGTTGACCAACAAGAAGATCAGTCAGGTGCAGGAGATCATGCCCACTCTCGAGGTGGCCAAGCGCGCCGACCGCCCGCTCGTGGTGATCGCCGAGGATGTCGACGGGCCGGCACTGCAACTGCTGGTCGGCGGAAACATGCACAAGACCATGCAATCCGTGGTTGTGCGTGCGCCCGGCTTCGGACACCGCCGGGTCGCCGAACTCGAGGACCTGGCCGTCGCGCTCGGCGGGCACGTCATCGCGAAGGACACCGGCATCGACCTGGGCGAGGTGGCCCGCGAGCATCTGGGATCGTGCGACCGTCTCACCGCCACCGAAAGCGACACCACCATCGTCGGTCCGCGCGGGCATCAGAACCTTGTCGACGCCCGTGTCGCGCAACTGGAGGTTCAGCGCGAGCGGGCCAGGATCGACGCCGATCGGGACATCCTCGACCTGAGGATTGCCCGGCTCACGGGACGAGTGGCAGTGATCCGCGTCGGCGGTGTGACCAGCGTCGAACTAAAGGAACGCATGCTCCGGGTCGAGGACGCCCTCGCGGCAACCAGGGCGGCGCTGGAAGCCGGCATCGTCTCGGGTGGCGGTACCGCACTCGCGCAGGCGCACCGGGTCCTCGACGCTGTCGAGCTCGTCGGCGACGAGGCGATCGGCCGCGACGTGGTTCGTCGTGCATTGTCAGAGCCGTTGCGCTGGATCGCCTTCAACGCCGGCTTCGAAGGAGGCGATGTCGTCGATGTTGTCGCCGATCTACCGCTCGGACATGGCTTCAATGCACTCACCGGCGAGTACGGCGACATGTTCGAGGAAGGAATCATCGACCCGTTCAAGGTGACCCGCGCCGCGCTGGAGAGTGCCGCCTCGATCGCCGCGCTGCTGATCACCACCGAGACCGCGGTGGTGGAGGAGATCCTCGGTCAACCGGGCGCCATCATGGCGCCCGGCTTCGGCGATCTCGCCGAAGGCATGGTCCGCCCGTCCAACATCTACTGAACGTCCTTACAGCAACAGGTTTGGAGTGATCGTGATATTCATCGTCGTCAAGTTCCAGGTGGACGAGGCCTACCGCGACAAATGGCCCGCGCTGACCAAGGCGTTCACCGACGCCACACGGGCCGAGGAAGGCAACCTGTGGTTCGAATGGTCGCGCAGCCTGGATGATCCGAACGAATACGTTCTGGTGGAGGCGTTCCGGGACTCGGAGGCCGGCGCTGTGCACGTCAACTCCGAACATTTCCACGAGGGCCTCGCTGCCATGCGGCCGGCCCTGACCGCGACCCCGCGGATTCTCCACACCGAGATCGAAGGCGAGGACTGGGCGGCGATGGGCGAACTGGAGATCGCCGACGCCTCGCGCTGAACGCGCCTACAACCGATACTCGGGCAGCGCGAAGTCATCAGAGAAGGTGCGCGCCAACAGGCGGTCGGTCCACGGCACGGCGTTCACGACGCGCATGCAGAGGTCACGGAACGCGATGCCCAGGTTCGTTTTCGGGATGAACACCGCGAGGTATCTGCGTGCGGCCTCCTGTTTGGCCGCGATGAGCGGTCGCAAGGCAGTCTCATAGGCGCTGAACGCATCTCGGTGATCGCGGTGAGCGGCCAGCTCACCGGCGAGAACATAGGCCTCGGCCATGGCCAGCCCCGTGCCTTCACCGCCGAGCAGCGATATACACGCCGCGGCATCACCGACAAGCACCGTGCGGCCGCGAGACCAGCGGTCCATACGGATCTGGCTGACCACGTCGAGGTACAGATCGTCGACGTCGTCCAGTGCGTCGGTGATGCGTTCACATTCCCACCCGAGGTCGCTGAACTCACGTTTCAGCAGGGCTATTCGCTCGTCGTGGGACCCGGGAACAGTGGCATCGTCCGATCGCAGGATGAACAGGAACAATGTCCGGTCGCCGCGCAGGGCCACTCGGCCCACGGAATGTCCCGGTGCGCTGAACGTCATGTACACCAGGTCGTCACGAGGGCGGTATCCGTCGACGACGGCAGCCGCGACCAGGCAGCCCAGATAATGCTCGGGGTCCGGTGCGCGGCCGAACGCGAGCTGGCGCACGTGGGAATGCAGACCGTCCGCGCCGACCACCAGATCGAACTCGCGCTGCGTCCCGCCGGCAAGACCGACGGCGACCCCGTCCTCGTGCTCGGTGATCGAGGCGATGCTGTCGCCGAACACCGTTTCCACCTTGCCGTCGATGGTGGAGTAGATGGTTGCGGCGAGGTCGCCGCGCGGCAGGCTGGTGAACTTGTCGTGGGTGACGCGACGAATTCCGGCGGTGTCGAGGTTCGCGCGGATCCGGCCGTCCGGGGTGACCGAACGGATGGCCGTGATGTCGTATCCCTGCTCGCGGAGCGCCGGTTCGATACCCATGCGGCACGCGACCTCGTAGCCCAGGCCCCAGAAGTCGACGACGTATCCGCCTGTGCGCAGGCGCGGGGCCGCTTCGATCAACGTGGGTTCGTGGCCCGCACGCATCAACCAGTAGGCGAGCGTGGGCCCGGCGATACCGGCACCGCTGATGGCGATTCTCATCCCGGTGTCCGGGGAACGAAGCGGATGAACGGTATCTGCTCGCCGGCCGCCCGGAAGTCCTCGAGCGACCCGTCGACGGAGAATCCCATCAGCCGGGGGAGCAGGTGACGGGCGAGGAATCGGTGGCGCACAGCGTAGCGGGCGAAGATGTCGGCGCCTTCGGCCTGGTCCAACGGCAGGGCCGTGACGGCGATGGTGCGTCGTCCCACCTGGATCGTGACCCGGGGCTCGGCGAGCACGTTGCGGTACCAGGCTGCCTTCGGACCCCACCCGGAGGCGACCGTGTACGCCCCGGTCTGTGGGTCGTGCTCGACCACCTCGAGGACCACTTCTCGGTTCTTGCCGGACACCCGGCCGATGTGGTGCAGCAGCAGGAGCCGGTTACCGAACATCCAGCCAAGGTTGGCCCGGAACATCGAGATGGGCGCCCGGAACAGCAACTTGCTCAGCCCCGACGGCGGGTGGACCCTCTTGGTGATCTTCACGTCTTGATGTCCTTTCGCGACGACGACAGTTCCGAGCCTAGTGAAAGAGCCACAAGAACGACACCCAGTATGTGAGATGTCGCCAGGATCGTGAAATCGCTTGTAGCAACGAAAAAGTCATGTGTCCGCGTCAGCAGACGGGGGTGTTCGCGGTTGCGGCTGTATGCGGACATTGCGCCATCGCGGCCGCGCCGACCACAGGCAGGGGTACGGTCCAAGAATGGCTGTCTTCACCTTCGCCGAGCTCACTCCGACCAGCCTCCTGCAGCGATCTGCCCAGGCGTTTCCCGATCGTCTCGCCATTGTCGACGGTGAGCTGAGATTGACCTACACGCAGTTCGCGGAGAGGTGCGGCCGCGTCACCTCGGCGCTGGCGGCCGCGGGTGTGCAACCCGGGGATCGGGTGGCCGCGCTGTGCACCAACAGCCACGTCATGCTGGAACTGCACCAGGCGGTGCCGGCCCGCGGGGCGGTGCTGGTGCCGCTGAACACGCGGCTGGCGTTCGAGGAGATGCAGTACATCATCGGCCACGCCGGCGCTCGTATCCTGATCGCCACCCGTGAGTTCGCCGACCGTGCGCGAGAGTTGGCTGACGACGCCGGGATCGACGTGGTGATCGAAGGTGACGGGTACGAGGAGTGGCTGCCGGACGTGGCGTCACCCGAGGATCGCGTCGCGGTCGGAGAACGGGATCTGCTCGCCATCAACTACACGTCGGGGACCACGGGCAGGCCCAAAGGCGTGATGTACCACCATCGCGGCGCCTACCTGCAGGCTGTTGCGATGGCCTACCACACGCGTCTCGATCCCTCGACCGGCTATCTGTGGACCTTGCCGATGTTCCATTGCAACGGTTGGTGTTTCACCTGGGCTGTCGGCGCTGCCGGGGGCACCCACATATGTCTGCGCAAGATCGACTCGGCCGAGATCTGGCGATTGCTGCGTGGCGGCGGTATCACCCATTTCAGCGCCGCGCCAACGGTGTTGACGATGATCGCCGAGGATCCTTCGGCGCAACCACTGCCCGCGCGAGTGCACGTCGACACTGGCGGTGCGCCGCCCTCGCCGGCGCTGCTCGCGCGCCTTACGCCGCTGGGGTTCGACGTCACGCATCTCTACGGGCTCACCGAGACGTACGGACCGGTCGCGGTGAACGTGTGGCAACCGGAGTGGGACGAACTGCCGGACGACGAGCAGGCGAGGCTGCGGGCCCGGCAGGGCGTGGGCAACATCATCGCCAACCCGCTGCGGGTCGTGGACCTCGGCGGTGATGACGTGCCGCGGGACGGCACGACCATCGGGGAGATCGCGGCGCGCGGCAACGACGTCATGCTCGGTTACTACAACGACGACGCCGCCACCAGTGCCGCCACCCGTGACGGGTATTTCCTGACCGGTGACCTGGCCGTCATGCATCCCGACGGGTATGTCGAAATTCGGGACCGGGCAAAGGATGTCATCATCTCCGGCGGGGAGAACATCGCGTCGATCGAGATCGAAAAGGTCATCGACAGCCACCCCGAGGTGGTGGAATCGGCGGTTGTAGGTGTGGCGGACGAGAAGTGGGGCGAGGTGCCGGTCGCGTTCATCACGCGGCGCGACGGGTCCGACGTGACATTCGACCAGCTCACCACGTTCCTGCGGGGACATCTCGCCGGTTTCAAGGTGCCGCGCACCATGGTGTTCGACCATCTGCCGAAGACCTCGACGGGCAAGATTCAGAAGAACGTGCTGCGTGCCCGCGCCGAGCAGGACAAGGCGAACTGAGCGCCGCCCTCAGTTCTTGTACGCCGAATGCTTGGTCCCCTGGTCGAACATCGCGGGGACCACGGCAAGCACGGCCGCTCCGACGAGGACGACGCCTACACCCACGGTGGAATGAGTCGGGGAGGCTGTCACGAGTGCCAGTGCGCCAAGGGGCGCCGCGCCGCCTGCGACCGAGGTGCCGAACTCGCGGGCCGTTCCGACGCCGCTGGCCCGCGTCGCCACCGGAAACTGCCTGCTGTAGAACGAACCCTGCGCCGCCATCATCGTCGGCACCAGAACGCCCGTGCCGACGATCAACGCGGTCCAGATCGCCCATGTCTCACCGGTGTTCAGCAATGCCAGGAAGAAAGTCGCCCACACGCCGCTGAGAACGCCGCCGACGATCAGCACGCGCTTGCTGCTCCACCGGTCGCACAGCCGCCCCAGCAGCGGGATGACCAGGACCGCGGCGATTCCCGCGAGTGTGACGCCGAGTGCGCTGTCGGCGGCCGAGACACCTTTGAACTGCGTCAGGTACGCCAGGGAGAAGGTCTTGAAGATGTAGCTGATCGAGGTGCAGCCCAGGGCGATCCCGATGACGACGGCCAGACCGCGCCAGTCCTGGCGCAGCAGCGCGATGAGCGGGAACGCCTTGGTGCGTCGCTGTTCGGATTCCTGCGCGAAATCCGGTGTCTCGGGCACAGATGCGCGGATCCACAGACCGACGGCGACCAGCGCGAAGCTCGCGACGAACGGGATGCGCCATCCGACGGTCGTCAGGAAGTCGTCACCGAGCAGTGAGATGACGAAGACCGTCGCGGCCGACAACACCAGCCCGAGGTTCATCCCGAGTGTCGGCCATGAGCCCATGCTGCCGCGTTTGGCGACGTCGGCATGTTCGTAGCTGGCGACCGCCGCCGAGGCGAATTCGGCGCCGGCACCCAGACCCTGCAGGATCCGCAACAGCACCAGCGCGATAGGCGCCCACATACCGATCGTCGCGAAGTCGGGCAGGAAACCGATGACACCCGTCGAGACGCCCATCAAGATGAAGGTGACGACAAGTGTGCGCTTGCGCCCGATCCGGTCGCCGAGTGCGCCGAAGACGACGCCGCCGACGGGCCGGGCCAGGAACCCCACGGCGAACGTCGCAAGCGATTGCAGCGCTGCGAATTTCGAGTCTCCTTCCGGGAAGAACACCGTCGCGAACACGATCGAGGCCATCGCGGCGTAGAGGTAGAAGTCGTACCACTCGACCGCGGTTCCGACGACGGCGGCCAGCGCCATGCGCCTCTGGCGTCGGCGTGCCTGCTCGGGGGTCTCGGTGAGGGGTACGGCATGGGTTCCGGTGGGGCTCGCGTCGTTGAGAGCTGGGGTGGACATGGCAATCCTCTCGGTTTTTGGGCACGGTGAATCGGCCGCATCGGTTGCGGCTCTTGGCAACAGCGGTGGATCAGATGGCTAGGCGCAATCACCGAAGAACGCGCGCATTTCCGCGACGATCTCCTCGGGTTGTTCTTCGGGAAGGTAGTGGCCGCAGTCGAGGGCGCGGCCGGACACGGTGTCTGCGATGTTCTGCCACAGTTCGAGGGGTTCGAACAGTCGCTCGATGACACCGTGCTTGCCCCACAGCACGCGCAGCGGCGCGGCGATCTTGCGGCCCTGGTCGCGGTCCCGTCGGTCGTGGTCGAGGTCGATGGTGGCCGCGGCCCGGTAGTCCTCGCACGCGCCGCGCGCACGCTCGATCCCGGCGAACCCCGCGATGTAGTGATCGAGGACGTCACGGGGGAACGGCGCCAGGCCGGCGTGGCGTGCGCCCATCACCCCTTCGACGTAGGCACGCGGGTCGGCGCCGATCAGCGTCTCGGGCAGGGGAGCGGGCTGGATGAGGAAGAACCAGTGCCAGTAGGCGCTCGCGAAGTCGCGCGTGGTTCCCTCGTACATGTCGAGGGTGGGCGCGATGTCGAGGAGCATGACGCGGGTGACGCACTCCGGAGAGTCGGCGGCAAGTCGGGCGGCCACGCGCGCCCCGCGGTCGTGCCCGGCCACGTAGAACTGCTGGTGACCGAGTGCCGCCATCAACTCGACACAGTCGCGGGCCATCTCCCGCTTGGAGTAGGTGCTGTGATCGGGGCTCGCCTGCGGACGCTCCGAATTCCCGTATCCACGCAGGTCCGGGGCGACGATGAAGAAGTCCTCCGCCAGCGCGGGCGCCACACGGTGCCACATCAGGTGCGATTCCGGGTGGCCGTGCAGAAGCAGAAGCGGCGGCTTGCCGCAGGCCGGTCCGACCCGGCCGCGAAGCCGGACCCCGTTGACCGTGATGTCGAGTTCGTCGAAGCCAAAGAACACGTCCGGTCTCCTTCGTCGCGGCTTGCGGCCTTTTCCCGATGCTAGATTTGGCCCACAGCGCGAGGAAGGCTCGTCACCTCAAAGGAACTTTGCGCTGAACGCAAGAGGGGTACGACATGGCCGATGTCGGTGATCTCGAATTCTTCGTGACGCTCGCGGCGGCAGGGACGATGACCGAGGCCGCACGGCACTGGGGTGTCTCGGTCTCCGTGGTGAGCCGACGGCTCAAGGCTCTCGAAGAACGCCTGGGCACACCGTTGGTGCACCGGCGCGCCCGCGGGCTCGAGCTCACCGCCGAGGGGCAGCAGTACCACGTGCGGGGGAGCGAAATACTCCAGCAGCTCAAGGATTTGGAGAGCACGCTGAACCCCGATCCCAAGGACTTGACGGGTTCGATCCGGGTGATCAGCACCGTCGGCCTCGGGCGAGTGCACATCGCGCCGCTGCTTCACGATTTTCGGCGACGTCACCGGAGCGTCGAGATCTCGCTGGAGCTCACGAGCCTGCCGCTGTCGGCTTCGGTGCCCGGTTTCGACATCGCGATTCAGGTCGGGCGGGTGCGCGACTCGTCGCTCGCGATACGTCAACTGCTGCCCAACCGGCGTGTGGTGGTGGCCTCGCCCGACTACCTCGACGCGCACGGCGCACCGGCGGACCTCGACGACCTCAAGAATCACGAGCTTCTCGTCGTCCGCGAGAACGAGGGTGAGTCGATCTGGCGATTCGTGAAAGACGGTCGTGAGACGGCGATTCCGGTACGAGGCGGCCTCATCTGCAACGACGGCATCGCGGTGACCGAATGGTGCCTGGCCGGCGCAGGACTGGCCATGCGCTCGATCTGGCACGTCGCACCCTATGTGCGGGAGGGGCGACTCGTACACGTGCTGCCCGACGTCGAGACTCCGGAGGCCGACGTCGTCGCGCTGTTCGACGCCGGGGTGCGTACCTCGCCACGCGTGCGAACATTGTTGTCCTTCTTGCGTAAACAGCTTGCGCAGCGGTGTATCCCGTTACCGACACGACAGGCTGGAGCGGCTCTCCACTGGTAGTACCGATACAGATCCCGTCGCCGAAACAGACACCACGGTCGTGAATTCGCCACCCGATCCCGAAACCGCAACCATGACGTCAAACTCGGCGACGGGACCTCGACAGGAGTTATCCACCGAGACAAGGCCGGAGCCGGGGCGCATTTTTCGCCTGGGACAAAACGGTGTTGCGTCATGCGGCCTGTCTGGACGGCGGTTTTCTTCCTAACCTCGACATCAGCGAAGGGCGTGTGCCCGCGCCGAAGCGTGAGGAGTTGTCGTGGTCAACAGGTACAAGGTCGCAGTCATCGCCGGTGACGGCATCGGTCGCGAGGTCGTTCCGGAAGGGCTACGGGTGTTGCAGGCCGCCTCGGAGCGGTTCGGCTTCACCCTGGACCTCGAAGAATTCGACTACGCCAACGTCGACTACTACCTCAAGCACGGCCAGATGATGCCCGACGACTGGTTCGAGCAGTTGCGGGGATTCGACGCCATCTTCTTCGGCGCGGTCGGCTGGCCCGAACTCGTTCCCGACCACATCTCGCTGTGGGGAAGCCTGATCCAGTTCCGCCGCCATTTCGACCAATACGTCAACCTGCGCCCCGTGCGCCTGCTGCCCGGCATCGCCGGACCACTCGCCGGCCGCAAACCCGGCGACATCGACTTCTACGTGGTGCGGGAGAACACCGAGGGCGAGTACTCCAGCATCGGCGGCAAGATCTTCGAGGACACCCCACGTGAGACCGTGATCCAGGATACGGTGATGACCCGCGTCGGCGTCGACCGGATTCTGCGGTACGCCTTCGAACTCGCGCAGCGCCGTCCCCGTCGCCTGCTCACCTCGGCGACAAAGAGCAACGGGATCTCGATCTCCATGCCGTACTGGGACGAGCGCGTCGAGCAGATGTCCACGATGTTCCCGGACGTCTCCGTCAACAAGTTCCACATCGACATCCTCGCGGCCAACTTCGTGCTGCATCCCGACTGGTTCGACGTTGTGGTTGCGAGCAATCTGTTCGGCGATATCCTCTCCGATCTCGGCCCGGCCTGCACGGGAACCATCGGCGTCGCTCCCAGCGCCAACATCAACCCCGAGCGCACCTTCCCCAGCCTGTTCGAGCCGGTCCACGGTTCGGCGCCCGACATCGCGGGTCAGGGGGTTGCGAACCCGGTGGGCCAGATCTGGTGTGCCTCAATGATGCTCGAGCACCTCGGGGAACGCACGGCAGCAAAGGCCGTGCTGGATGCCATCGAAGCGGTGCTGGCCGACGGTGCGGTGCTCACCCCCGACCTCGGCGGGACGGCGACGACGACGGCGCTGGGAACCGCGATCGCGGACAGCGTCGGCGCGTCGGCCAGTGCGGGTGCCGGGACGCGCTGAGGGCGCACACGCGTAACGCGGCTCGGTTTCTGGATCCGCCTACTGCAACACACCTTTCACCTCAGGCAACACCTACGAAACCGTTCATCGCGTTTACTGACAATCAACCTGGTTTCTCGCAGAGAAAATGGAGATTGTCATGGAAGCGACCACCACTCATCCCCAGTTCAGCGTCACGCCGGACGCGTGGAAGAACCTGCCGAAGATGCCGGAGGCGGAGTACCCGGGTGCCGAGGGCTACATCGGCGACGTGTACGAGAACCCGGGCGGCAGCGTGATGTGCAGTGGCTTCTTCGAGTTGGTGCACACCGAGGCGCCGTTGCTCTACGAGTACACCTATGACGAGATGAAGATCGTGCTGGAGGGCGAATTCCACCTGGAGAACGTCGACACCGGACAGAAGTCGATCGCCAAGACCAAGGACGCGATCTTCTTCCCGAAGGGGTCCCGCATCCTGTTCAGCACACCCGATCGTGCGCTGGCCTTCTATACGGGCCATCGCACTGCGGACGGTCTCTGATCGGTCAAGCGACCCGCCGAGATTCCAGCGCAGCATGACGATCACCGAAACGATTCCCCCGCAGTTCCCGTCGCTGCCGCAATGGCCTGGAGAACCCGAACCGGTCGACACCACGGCGTCCGCATTCCTGGTGGTGGCGATCGGTGCGGCGCCGCGCACCGCCGACGTCGCCGGTGAGTGGGTGCAGGCTGCCGAGGCGGTCGCCCCCACCCGCCTGGTGTGCCTGGACGCGATGACCGACGAACAGGACTGTGCCAGAATGCAACACGCACTGTCGGAAGTGCGCACCGGCGTGCGCATCATAATCGTCGGCGGACAGTTCGACGTGCTGACGGCGCTCACGATGGCCCGTGCGGCGGGCGCCATTCCTGCCGAGTTGACCGGTTTCGTCGTGCACACCGACGACGCGCCCATCTTCTGCGCGCAGTGTCGCGGCACGTTCCGGGTGGCGGCAGGTCCGGGCGACGAGATCGATTGTCCCGGGTGCGCGCGCACCCTGGAGATCCACGGTCATTTCGCGTCGGCGCTGGGCAGTTACCTGGCCTCCGATGCGCGGGCGAGGGAGATCTGAATGACGGTGCTCGACACGGCCGAAGCGCGTTTTCCCGGACACCTCCACCCGGCCTACGACACGACGCCCCGGATGCTGACCGTCGTCGGCCTCGAACACCTCGCCGGAGACGTCCTGCACATCACGTTCGCGGCCGCCGACGGGCGTGTGCTCACGCCGTACCAACCCGGCAGCCACCTCATCGTCACGGCGGGCACCACCCGCAACGCGTACTCGCTGACCGGGGCCGACCTCAACCCGGTCCGCTACGAGATCTCGGTGCTGCGCAAGGCCGACGGCAACGGGTCGGTGTGGCTGCACGACAACCTCGAACTGGGCATGTCCGTCGAGATCGAAGGCCCGCGTTGCCTTTTCCCGCCCGTGACCAATCAGCGGCACGCGCTGTTGATCGCCGGTGGCATCGGCGTCACGCCGGTGCTGTCCCACGCCCGCGCCATCGCGCGGGCCGGCGGCACGGCCGATATCGTCTACTCGTACCGACCCGGGCACGACGCCCATGTCGGCGAGCTGCGCGAACTGGCCGCGCGTCCGGGGATCACGCTGTTCGAGGTGGACACCATCGAGGGCACCCGTGAGCTGCTCGCCGATCGGCTGGGGGCCCAGCCGTTGGGCACCCACGCCTACGCGTGTGGGCCGATCCCGATGCTCCATACCTACCAGGAGCTTGCCGCACAGGCCGGTTGGCCTTCGGCCCGGGTGCATCTTGAGCGCTTCACCGCACCGGAACAGGACCCGGGTCTGCCGTTCACGGTGCGCATCGCCTCGACCGGGGAAAACCTCGCAGTCCCGGCCGGGGTGTCGCTGCTGCAGACCCTGCTCGACGCAGGCATCGGGGTGAACAACTTGTGCCGGCAGGGCGTGTGCGGCGAATGCCGTATCCCGGTGACCGCCGGTGTGCTCGAGCACCGCGACTTCGTCCTGACCGAGGAGGAACGCGAGGCCGCAAACAGCATGCTGTGCTGCGTATCTCGCGGATCCGACATCGAAGTGGATCTGTGACCACAGCCGAGAGATTCGAGGATCACTCATGACCGCACACCTGTCGACGCCCTATCTGCGTGACATGGGCGCCAAGGCCGCCGACCTGGTGGCCTCGTCGTTGACCCCGGCCGCGGCCGCCTACCTCAACCAGCCGGTAGATCATCTCGCGAGCCTGCCGTGGCCGTTCGCCGACGACGTCACCTCGTTCCGCTACACCGTCAACGTCGATCCCGCGCGGGTGCCCAGGCCGACGAGGGCCGGAGAATGGGGCAGGCACATCGTCGATCTCGGCGGCGCGGATTATCCGGTGATCATGGCCGAACGCCGCCACGTGCTGGACACCGATCCGCAGCGGGTGAAGGTCCGCCCCGGGATGGAACTGGCGTGCTGGGATCTGCTGATCTACTACCTGCGAGACCTCGCGCAGTCCTACCCTGACCTGCTGCACCTGGACGAGGACGGCGATCACTTTCATTGGCGCAACGACCTTCTCGGAACCGATCAGCATTTCGTCCTCGGCGATACCGGCACGCTGCCCGGTGGTCCGTTGTTCTTCCTGGCCGCCGAAATCCCCGACGATCTGCTACTGGTCATCGAACGCGACGGGCGGTTGTACTTCGACGCGGGTGCGGTGACCTTCGCGGCAGCCTGGTCGGCGTCGTTCGATATCGGCATGGACATGTACGAGATCCACGGACCGGTGCCGCGCATGACAGGGGAGGGGATGACGGCCCGTGCCGAGCAGTTCCTCAAACGACTGCCCGCCAACCAGGTGTACCGCCGCCTGAACTGGAACCTGGCGGCGTCACCGACGCGGACCTTCGACATCAGCCTGGAAACGCTGCCGGACTGGGGCACCCACATGCCGAGGGCCCTGCGCGACGGCGACGTGTCGCAGGTGCAGTTCCGCATCGAACTCGAACACTTCATCCGGCTCCCGATGACCGGCGCGGTCACCTTCAACATCCGCACCTTCATGGCGTCGCTGGAAGAGATCCGGGCGATCCCGGAGTATGCGGAGCAGTTGGCGGCCATCATCGAGGAACTGCCCGACGACATCGCCACCTACAAGGGTTTCGCCGATTACCAAGACGACGTCGTCGCGTATTTGAGGCGCTGACGCCGACGCCCGCGTGCTTGCGCTGCCGTCCGCTCTATTCATAGAATATTTTCTATAGAGAACGGAGCGAGGACATGGCGCTGACGGCCGAAGAGGAAACCATCGTCAAGACGGTGCACGATTTCGTCGAGAAGCAGGTCAAACCGGTGGTACGGGAGTTGGAGCACGCCAACACCTATCCCGAAGAGCTGATCGAGACGATGAAGGAGATCGGTATCTTCGGGCTCGCGATCCCGGAGCCGTACGGGTTCGGGGCGGTGTCCATGCCGTGTTACGTGCAGGTCGCCGAGGAACTGGCCAGGGGCTGGATGAGCCTGGCCGGCGCGATGGGCGGCCACACCGTGGTGTCGAAGCTGCTGTTGCTGTTCGGCACCGAGGAGCAGAAGCAGAAATACCTGCCGCGGATGGCCACCGGTGAACTGCGCGCCACGATGGCGCTCACCGAACCCGGTGGCGGGTCGGATCTGCAGGCCATGCGCACCGTCGCGCGCCGGGACGGCGACGACTACGTGATCAACGGCAGCAAGACCTGGATCTCCAACGCGCGGCGCTCGGATCTGGTGGCGCTGATGTGCAAGACCGATCCCGACGCGCAGCCCGCACACAAGGGTGTGTCGATCCTCCTGGTGGAGAAGGTGCCCGGCTTCGACGTGTCACGCGACCTACCCAAGCTGGGCTACAAGGGCGTGGAGAGCTGCGAGCTCAACTTCACCGACGCCCGGGTGCCGGTCTCCTCGCTGCTCGGCGACGACGAGGGCCGTGGGTTCGCGCAGATGATGAAAGGCCTGGAGGTGGGCCGGTTGCAGGTCGCGGCGCGGGCAACGGGCGTGGCGCGTGCGGCGTTCGAGGATGCGCTGCGGTACTCCCAGGAGCGGGAGAGCTTCGGCAAGCCGATCTGGCAACACCAGTCGGTCGGAAACATGTTGGCCGACATGGGAACCAAGCTGTACGCAGCGCGCTCGCTGCTGCTCAGTGCGGCCGAGAAGTTCGACGCGGGACAACGCTGTGACATGGAGGCCGGCATGGCCAAGCTGTTCGCGTCGGAGACCGCGATGCAGATCGCACTGGACGCCGTACGCGTGCACGGGGGCTACGGCTATTCCACCGAGTACGACGTCGAACGTTACTTCCGCGATGCGCCACTGATGATCGTCGGCGAGGGCACCAACGAGATCCAGCGCAACGTGATCGCCAAACAACTCGTCGCGCGCGGCGGCCTCGACATCTGATGCACCCGCAGGCCAACGGAAAGTCATTGCCGCTGAGCGGGATCACCGTGCTGTCGCTGGAACACGCGGTCGCCGCGCCGTTCGCCACGCGGCAACTCGCCGATCTCGGCGCACGCGTGATCAAGGTCGAACGGCCGGGCTCCGGTGATTTCGCGCGCCAGTACGACGATTCCGTCAACGGCGAGTCGAGCTACTTCGTGTGGCTCAACCGGTCCAAGGAGTCCATCGCGCTCGACGTGAAATCCGAGCACGGGCACCGGGTGTTGCATGAACTGGCCGACCGCGCCGATGTCGTCGTGCAGAACCTGGGCCCGGGCGCGGCGGCCCGGCTGGGGTTGGCGGCCGAGGACATCCGGGCCAAGGACCCGCGCAAGATCGTGGTGTCGGTGACGGGATGGGGCAGCACCGGTCCATGGGCCGATCGCAAAGCGTATGACCTGCTGGTCCAGTGCGAGACGGGACTGGTCTCGTTGACCGGTACCCCCGACGAGGTCGCCAAGGTCGGGGTGTCGATCGCCGACATCGCCGCGGGCATGTACGCCTTCAGCGGCATCCTGGCCGCGCTGTACCGTCGCGAGATCACCGGTGAAGGCGCCGTCATCGAGGTGTCGTTGTTCGAGGCGCTGGCCGAATGGGTGGGCCAGCCGGCACATTTCACCGCCGGTGCGGGACGTCAGCCCGGCCGGTTCGGCGCCCAGCACGCGACCATCGCACCGTACGGCCCGTTCGAGGCCGCCGACGGACACACCCTCCTCATCGCGATCCAGAACGAGCCGGAATGGGCGCGGTTCTGCACCACCGTGCTCGGGCGCCCCGAGGTCGCGGAGGATCCGCGATTCGCGTCCAACACGCAACGGGTGGCGAACCGGGCGGACGTCAACGCCCTGATCTCCGAGGTGTTCTCGTCACATCCCACCGACGAGTTGGAGTCCCGGCTGACCGAGGCGCGCATCGCCTTTGCGGGCGTCAACACGGTCAGCGAGTTCCTCGACCATCCGGTGCTCGCGGCCCGTGACCGTTGGCGCTCCGTCGAGACCGAGAACGGACCGGTGCGCGCCCTGCTGCCACCGCTCGATCTCGGTACCGAAGTGAGGATGGATCCGGTTCCCGCGCTGGGGGCGCACACCGCCGCGATTCTCGCCGAACTCGGCCATGGCGACGATTGAGAGTTGATATGAACTCCCTTGAACAGTACGTGGAGAACTGGCGCCCGGGCCCGGTCGTCAGCACCGACCTGCTCGGCCCACAGGCCGCGGGAAACCTCGCGGCCACACTGGATCTGGATCACGTCCCCGGCGCGGGTGAGGTTCTGCCGGCCCTGTGGCACTGGGTCTACTTCCTGGACTGGCCGCCGACCGCCGCGCTCGGCACCGACGGGCACCCACGTGACGGTCACTTCATGCCGCCGATCCCGCACCGCCGCAGGATGTTCGCCGGTGGACGCCTGGAGATCAACGAACCCTTGCGGCTCGGCGAGGCGGCCACGCGGCACTCCGAGGTGGTTTCCACCGCGGTCAAGAGCGGCAAGACCGGTGAACTGATGTTCGTCACTGTGCGCCACGAGTTCAGCCAGGGCGGTCAGCTGCGCATGACCGAGGAACAGGACCTGGTGTACCGCAGTGATCCGGGTTCGAGCACGCCGTTCACACGGGTCACCGAACCGCTGGCAGAGCGCACCACCCCGTGGGCTGCCGAACCCGCGACACATCCGGCGCTGCTGTTCAGGTTCAGTGCCGTGACCGCGAACTCACACCGCATCCACTACGACGCCGAGTACACCTGCGGTGTCGAAGGCTTTCCGGCGCTCGTGGTCCACGGACCGCTGCTGGTGCTGTACATGGCCGAACTGGCGCGGGCACACAGCACGCGACCCATCAAGAACTTCCGATTCCGTTTGACCAAGCCGGTTTTCGTCGGTGACGCGATCCGTGTACAAGGCACCCCGGCTGCCGACGGCGCCGCCGCTGAACTGGCGGTGGTGACTGGTTCCGGAACAGTTCACGCGAGCGCACAGGCCGAGTACGCGTGAACGCCCGGTACACCACCGACACGCTCAGGACGGCCAGATCGTTCCTGTTCGTACCGGGCAACCGGCCAGAGCGGTTCAGCAAGGCAGTCGCGGCGCAGCCGGATGTGGTCGTGCTCGACCTGGAGTGATGCTCGCTCGTGGCCGCAGCGTCTCGCACCTGGCGAATCAGCCGAGGGTTCCGCTCGCAGCGAGGTGTTCGGCCAGCAGTGTGCCCGCACGGCGGATGTGTTGAGCCATGGCTTCTCTGGCGCCCTCGGCGTCACCCGAGCGCAGCTTCTCGATGATCGCGCGGTGATCGTGCGCCGACGCCTCCGGCCAGCCTTCGACCGCGGCGAAGAACTTCCGCGGGGCGTAGGGCAGTGTCGCCTTGATCAGCCAGCGGATCTTCCGCGACCCGGACAGCCGGTAGATGGTCTGGTGGAACCGGTGATTGAGCCGTTCGACGTCGTCGTAGTCCTTGCCCGCGGCGGCCTGCTCGAGCTGGGCCTGGATGTTCTCGAGTTCTTCCACCAACTCCGCGGTGATCACGCCCGCGGCGCGTGCCGTCAACTCACCGCCGAGCAGGGCCTGGGCGTCGTAGACGTCACGGATGTCCTCGCTGGACAACGCCGTCACCGAGAAACCCTTGCGGGGTTCGATGGTGAGGAAGCCCTCCGTCTGCAACAGCAGCAGACCCTCGCGGGCCGGTGTGGCGCTGATGCCGAGGTCGTCGGCCACCGTCTCAGGCCGGATGAACTCACCGGCCCGAAGCTGACCCGACACGATGAGTTCACGCACGTGAGCCGCCGCGAGATCACTGAGCCGCAGCGGCGGTGTGCGCTTGCGATCGGTCGCGGCCGTCGGTCTCACGGTTTGAATATAGTCAATTTTCTGTAGTAGAACCGGCAGCAACGCGCAGCGTCTCCGCGCTGACGCAGGTCACCGCGCCGACGTCCCCGGCGCTCGGCGGATGTGGCCGACGGTCACCCAACTGCCAGGCGCGGGGAATAGCCTGGGGTCGGCGGGCGATGCACACGGTGATCAACAGTCAGGGGACAGGCATGAAAATCGGCATCTCGACCTTCGTCAACGACGACACCATCGATGCGGTGACGCTTGCCCGCGCGATCGAGGAACGCGGCTTCCATTCGTTGGTGATCGCCGAGCACTCACACATCCCGGCCAGCCGCGAGTCGGCCTATCCGGGCGGAGACGAGCTGCCGCAGAAGTACTACCGCACGCTCGACCCGTTCGTCACGCTGGCGGCGGCCGCGGCGGTGACGACGAAGATCGAGCTGTTCACCGGCGTGGCCCTGCTGATCCAGCGCGACGTCATCCACACCGCGAAGGAGGCCGCGAGCGTCGACCTGATCTCGAACGGACGGTTCGTCTTCGGTGTCGGCGCCGGCTGGAACCTGGAGGAGATGCGCAACCACGGCACCGACCCGAAGACGCGCGGGCGCCTGCTCGACGAACAGATCGAGGCGATCAAGGCGTTGTGGACGCAGGAGCCCGCCGAATACCACGGCAAGTACGTGGACATCGAGTCGTCGTACATGCGTCCCAAACCGGTGCAGAAGCCGCACCCGCCGATCTACATCGGAGGCGCGTCCGAGGCCACCGTCAAGCGCGTGATCCGCCACGACGCCGGATGGATCTCCAACCCGTTGCCGGTGGACTTCTTGAGCAAGTTCGTGACACAGATGCGCGACGGTCTGGGTCACGAGGTCCCGCTCGCGCAGTTCGGCACGCCGGCGGATCCGGAGTACTGGGGCGCGGTCGAAGAACTCGGGTTCGGACAGATCGCGTTGTTGCTGCCGACGCTGCCGACCGACGAATCCCTGCGCATGCTCGACGACTACGCGACCGCGGTGGAGAAATACCGCGGGTAGGGGACCTGCCTGACGTCGGCGAATTTGCGGGTTGCCGACGTCGCGCGCCGTCGACGGTGATCGGAAGTCGGCACCGCAGGGTTGACGCTGTAGCTAAGCTGTCAAGCCAAGCGCCGACCCCGAGGGGGAATCCGAGCATGACTTTCGACAAGGTGATCCTGGGCGGCCGTCTGTTCGACGGCACCGGCGGTCCATCTGCCCTGCGCAACATCGGCATCCGCGACGGCCGCGTCGCCGCGATCACCGCCGACGCCGTCGAGGGCACCGAGACCGTCGACGCCAGCGGGTGCTGGGTGATGCCCGGCATGATCGACATCCACACCCACTACGACGCCGAGGTGCTCGCCGCGCCGGGGCTGACCGAGTCGCTGCGCCACGGCGTCACCTCCATCGTGATGGGATCGTGCTCACTGTCGACGGTGCACGTCAACGGATCCGAGGCCGCCGACCTGTTCGGCCGCGTCGAGGCCATCCCGCACGAGCACGTGGTGCGCATCGTCGGCGAGCACAAGACCTGGAACAACGCCGAGGAATACATCGAGGCGCTCGAGGCGCGGCCGCTGGGGCCCAACGTCACGGCGTTCATCGGTCACTCCGACATCCGCGTCGCCGTCATGGGCCTGGACCGGGCCACCCGCAAGGATGTCCGCCCCACCAAGGCCGAGCAAGCCCGCATGGAACAGATGCTCACCGACGCGCTCGACACCGGATTCATCGGGTTGTCCTCGCAGCAACTGCTTTTCGACAAGCTCGACGGCGACGTGTGCCGCTCGCGCACGCTGCCGTCCACCTATGCCAGGGCGAAAGAACTGCGCCGGCTCAAGTCGATCCTGCGGCGGCGTGACCGCACGCTGCAATCCGGGCCCGACATCAGCCATCCGCACAACATCGTCTCGCAGGCGTTTCAGTCCGTGGGCATCGGCAGGCCGCGCCTGAAGACCAGCCTGCTGGCTGCTGCCGATATGAAATCCACGCCGGGCGGCATGTGGTTCACGGTGGCGCTGGCGGCGATCGCCAACCGGTTGGGCGGGGACTTCCGCTTCCAGCACCTGCCGGTCCCGTTCGAGGTGTATGCCGACGGCATCGACCTCGTGATCTTCGAGGAGTTCGGATCCGGCGCTGCGGCACTGCATCTCAAGACCGAGATGGAGCGCAACAAGCTGCTTGCCGACGAGGGCTACCGGCGCCGGTTCCGCAAGGACTACGACAACAAGTTCGGCCCGCGGGCCTGGCACCGCGATTTCTTCGACGCCGAGATCGTGGCGTGCCCGGACCCCAGTGTGATCGGCAAGAGTTTCGGCGACGTCGGTGTGGAACGCGGCCGCCTGCACCCCGTCGACGCGTTCCTCGACCTCGTCCTCGAGCACGGCAGCCAGCTACGTTGGCGCACCACGATTTCCAACCACCGTCCGAAGGCGCTGCGGCAGTTGGCGGTCAGCAGCGGAATCCAGGTCGGCTTCTCCGACGCCGGCGCGCACCTGCGCAACATGGCGTTCTACAACAGCGGGCTGCGTCTGCTGCGCCACGTCCGCGACGCCGGGTTCATGAGCGTCGAGCGCGCCGTGTACCGGCTCACCGGTGAACTCGCCGACTGGTACCACCTGGACGCCGGACATCTGCGGATGGGGGACTGGGCCGACGTCGTCGTGATCGACCCGCAGCATCTCGACGTCGGCCTCGACGAGTACCACGAGGCCCCCGTGGAGGCGTTCGGTGGGATGCAGCGCATGGTCAACCGCAACGACCGCACCGTGAAAACCGTTCTGGTGGCCGGTCATACGGTGTTCGCCGAGGGCACGCCCACCGAACTTGTCGGACGACGGCGCACCGGAAGCTTTCTGCGCGCGGACGGCAGACCACGCAACGCGCCACTGCGCCGCGAGAGTGTTGCCGTATGACGGCCCCTGAGCGGCTCACCCTGGATCTGCCGCACCTGCGATTCGCGGCGCTGGCGTGGGGCCCGAAGGACGGCCGGTTGATGCTGTGCCTGCACGGCTACCCGGATTCGGCATGGACGTGGCGGCACCTCGGCCCGCACTTTGCGGCACAGGGCTTTCGGGTGGTTGCGCCGTTCATGCGGGGCTACGCACCCACCGAACTGGCCCGTGACGGTGACTACGGCCTCGGCGCGTTGATGTACGACGCGGTGACGCTGCACGAGGCGCTCGGCGGGACCGGTGACGCCGTCCTGGTCGGCCACGACTGGGGCGGGCTGGCGTCGGCCGGCGTTGCGGCGTATCCGAAGAACCCGTTCGGCACGGTGGTGTCGATGGGTGTGCCCGTGGTGGCGGGCATGCGGGATGCGGGCAATCGGCGCAGGCTGGCCCCGCTGTTGCCGGTGCAGATGCGGATGAGTTGGTACATCCTGTTCCAGCAGATCCCGTGGCTGTCGGAGCGCAACCTCGGCCGGGTGATCCCCAAGTTGTGGCGCGACTGGTGCCCGCCGGGTTACGACGCGCGCGAGGACCTGGCCCACCTGTGGGAGGCCCTGCCGGACACCCGCCGGCGTACCGCCGCGCTGGCGTATTACCGCGCCGCGTTGCGGCCCTGGCGGCGTGGTAGCCATGCCGAACTGGACCGTTACGCCATGACGCAAAACCCAATCTCACCCATGCTGGTGCTGCACGGTCGCCTCGACGGCGCGATCGATGTGCGCATCGGCACGCTGAGCGCCTCGGTTCTGGTGCCGGGGAGTCGGCACGAGGTCATCGACGGGGCCGGGCATTTCATGCACCTCGATCGGCCGGACGAAGTGCATGCCCTGATCGCGGATTACGCGAACTTGTGATCAATTGCCGTGAAAAACAACAGAGCCGGGGCCTTGTGGGCACCGGCTCTGGATTCGGATCCGTTTTTTGTCAGCGGTCCTGGAATTCGTGGCGCTGAGCAATCGCAATCAACTCTTCGCGCACCGTCGAATCGGGGAGCGCATTGATTTTTGCGTACAACCGCCGCCGGCTGTTGGCGCGCTTCAGGTTGGCGCGGAACTGCGCGAAGGCCATTTCTCTCACTCCTCGTCAAGCGCCCCGGGTCGCGGGGACTTTTGTTTGTCTGGCGTTCTCGTGCGGGGATCACCCGCACTTATCGGAACGCCTCAATCGTGCTTGTTAATTTCTTGTAACGCAAATTTTTCGGTGTGAGGTTGGCTACAGCCGTACAGATTCCTGTCAATAAAGGTGTGCGCCGTCACAAACTCATTCAGGAGGGGGCTCGATCACTCGATGACGCGACCGGCCCCGCCTTATCACCGCGATTGCGCCGCGGCCTGTTTCTCGGCTTCCGAGGTGACCTCGACGTACTCGGCGACATTCCAATAGAACGCGCGGAAGTCGGTGATCCGCCCCTCCTCGACCGTCACCACCTGCACCATTGGGTTGTTGATCGAGCGCCCGGTGACACGTGACCGGGTGTAGAGATTGCACAACACCATCACCTGGTTGCCGGACGTGAGGAATTTCGCGTCCTGGACGTCGACCACATCGAAGTGGCGGCTCATCTCGACCGACCAGCCTTTGAAGCCCTCGTACCCGTGCCATTCACCGCCCCATGGCAGATCCGGGGAATGGTGCAGCTGCACGTCGGGGTGCAAGGTCGCGCCCATGCCCTCGAACGACGCACCGGCCGGGACGCCTCCGGCGGTCATGTAGATCCGCTCGGCGGCATAGAACTGCTCGAGCACTTCCTGTGGTGACATGGTGTTGTTTCCTTCTGTTGTCTGTGAACCACGGCGGATGCCGATAATTTGCCGTGGTTCGGTTACATGGGATTCATCTTGTATGGGCCAACGTCGTTTCAGTCGGCGATGTCGTCCATCTCTTCGAGTTCGCGACCCTTCGTCTCCCGCACGAACCGCAGGACGAAGAGGGCCGACAGCAGCGCGCACGCGCTGTAGAAGCAGTAGGAAAGGGGCAGGCTCAACGCGGCGAACGGTGGGAAGGTCACGGTGACCACGAAATTGGCGATCCACTGCACCGCGACGGCGACCGCGAGCGCGGGGCCGCGATACGAGTTCGGGAAGATTTCTCCGAGCATCACCCAGGTGACCGGCCCCCAGGAGACTCCGAAGGCCACCACGAACAGGTTGGCCGCGACCAGCGCGATCGGACCGTAGCTCCCCGGGAGAGTCACCGCGCCACCGGCTTCGACCGCGGCGGCGAAGCAGAGCCCCATCACCGCAAGCATGGCCGCCATGCCGACACCGCCGGCGATCAGCAAGGGTTTGCGGCCGATCTTGTCGACCACCGCGATCGCGACGAGGGTAACCACGACGAAGATCGCCGATGTGATCACGGAGCTGAGAAGCGAATCGGATTCGGAGAAGCCCACCGACTGCCACAGCGTGGTCGAGTAGTAGAAGATGATGTTGATCCCGTTGAGCTGCTGGAAGATCGAGATCCAAATGCCGATCCACACCACGCGTCTCAAGCCGAAGGACCGCCCACGAAGGTGCGACAACGACGAATGCCGTTCCGACCGTAAACTGTCGGTGATTTGGTCGACCTTGCGTCGTGCGTCATCGATGGATACGTCGAGAACACGCGACAGGACTGCTGCGGCCGACTCGTATTCGCCGCGCCGGGCCAGATAGCGCGGCGACTCGGGGATTCGTCGCGCGATGATCGCGTACACGACGGCTGGCACCAGACCCACGAGCAACATCCATCGCCAGGCTTCCACGCCGAACCAGGACGTATTGGCGGCGCCACCTGCCACGGACGCCAACGCGGCATCGGAAAGCAGTGAGACGAAGATGCCGATGACCAGTGCCAATTGTTGCAGCGCGGTCAACGCACCCCGAATGCGCGCCGGGGCGATCTCGGCGATGTATGCCGGTGCGATCACCGAGGCAATGCCGATCGCGACCCCGGCCGTGATTCGCCAAGCCATCAGATCGAAGGCAGAAAAGGCCAGACCGGACCCGACCGAACTCACGGCGAAGAGCACTGCGGCGACACCCATCACGCGCACCCGGCCGATGCGGTCGGCGATGCCGCCTGCGAACCAAGCACCAACCGCACATCCCAGCAGAGCGCTGGCCACCGTAAGACCGGCCATCAGTGGGGTCAGTGCGAAGTGAGCAGTTATCGCTCCTACGGCACCGTTGATGACGCTGGAGTCGAAACCGAACAGGAAGCCACCCACAGCCGCGGCGATCGAGATGGCGACCGCCTTCACGGACCCGCCGGTCGGCGGGGTCACGGACCCGGTGACGGGTGTCTTCGGCTCATATGTGCTGTGGGACACCGGCGTTCCTTCCCGCCGCGCGGTCCAGCAGCTGATCCGCCGATGCAATGGTTTCCAGCGTCTTCTCACGGGTGAGGTTGACGGCCACGTCCAGAGCCCGGTGGCGGTGCTCCTCGGAGATGATCTCGACGCCCCAGTGCCCCCTCCAACCTGCGCGATGCATCTCGGCGACAAACTGTGCGACGTCGATGGAACCCAGGCCGGGAATGCGACGACGGTCGACCGCGTCCTCCCACAGCGGGCCGACGACTTCGGCGTCGGCATCGGTGAGTTCGACGACGAAGACGTGTTCAACCGGCACGATCTCCGCGAGCTTGCGGTAGTCGGTGCCGCTGCGGTGGACATGCCATGTGTCGATACACAGGCCCCCGTGCGGATTGCCGACGTCTTTGATGAACGCGACGCCGTCGATGATGCTGGGCAGGTTGGACATCGGCATGGGTTCGATCGCAACCCGCAGGCCGTGGCTTCCCGCCCGAGTGGCCAATTCGTCGAATGCAGACGCGAAGCGCTCACGGTCGACGGATGTTTCGCCGAAGGCCTGCAGGCACGCTGCGGCCTTCAGCGTCGTGGCGCCTAGCACGGCGGCCGCTTCGAAAAGGTCGTCCCGCATGGCGTCGGACTCGCGGCGCTGTTCACCGGTGGTCCACCAGTTGGTGATGAACTCCAGCTCGACGTGTTTGATGCCGTGGTCGTCGAGCATGCTGCGTAGCGTCGGAAGACCTGTTGTCGAGGCGTTCTCGGCGAGGTCGGCGTGCACGATGCCGACTCCCTCCCAACCGGCTGACGCAACCGCGTCGAGTCGCTCGGCCATGGGTATCGGACTGCGCTCGGTTCCCCGGGCCGGGGCCGCGTTGCCTGCCCACGTCCAGCAGGTGGCGAGTAGATCTCGGTTCTCGATGTTCATCGGTTTCCTAGGTGAGCGAAGCGGACAAGGTGGGTTTTCGGGCGCAGGCGACCGCCACACGTGGATGTGCGTGTACAGACCGCCCCGATTTCTGCATGAGGGTTGTGATCTGGCGAGAATCACGACCTTCACGCAGAAATCGGCGCAGAGAGAAGGGGGTCAGCCGCTGTGACCGTGGATCATGTGCTCGGCGAGGTCCTCCGGTTGCAGGAATGACGCCGGCGGAGGCGGGCCCCATTGATAGAGACCTCTTGCGCCCTCGAGTTCCTCAGGTGTCCACAGCGCATCATCGACGATGCAGTCCATGTCGCTGTGGTACTCGGCGAAGTTGTTGGCAGGATCCTTGAAGTACCAGAAGAAGTTCGACCCGGCGTAGTGACGCCCGAGTCCCCAGACGTGCCGTTCGGGGTGGTCCTCCAGCAGGGCCATCGCGCCTCGCCCGATGGCGTCGACATCGTCGACCTGCCAACTGCTGTGATGCAGGAACGGCACCGGCGCGCGCTGGAGGAGGACGTTGTGGTGATCGGTCGAACAGCGCAGGAACGCACCGTGGCCCTTCACCAGATCGCTCACCTTGAAGCCGAGTCCGGAGACGAAGAACGCGTATGCGGTTTCGTAGTCGGGCGATCCGATCACAATGTGCCCCAGCCGACGGGGCCGGACGCGGTCGGTGATCATGATGCCCGCGGCCCGGGCGTCGACGCGGTCGTTTCGCCCCGGCGCGTTCACCGGCGGTGCCGCATAAGGAGCTTGGTGTAGTCGGGGCGCGGTGATCAGTTCGATCTCGGCACCCGTTGTCGGTTCGACGGTGTGCAACCGACCAGGTTCTGGGAGCACGGCCGCGAACTCCGATCGCCTGAGTTCGCGTGCCGCGCGCTGCAGATCGTCGTCATCGTCGACGGCGAACCGGGCCGAGACCAGTCGGCGTCGCGCCGAGTGCACCAGTTCCAGTTGGACACCGCCTTCCGTGCTGGCGAAGCGGTGCCCGTCGTGGGGGATCAGCCCGAAATCCTCGTAGAAGGTGGCCGCAGCGGCCAGGTCGGGTACGCCCAGAACGATGGAATCGAGGCGGTGGAGAGCCATTGTCAGCTCCGCGGTGCTACGGATGCGCTGTCGGCGGTCACGAAGCGCTGGGTGAACTCCCCGACGCCGGTGATGTAGGTGCGCAGTTCGTCGCCAGGTGCCAGGAACCGCTTCGGGTTTCGGCCCATGCCGACACCCGACGGTGTGCCGGTGAAGATGACGTCGCCCGGATAGAGCTCGACGGTGTCCGACAGGTAGGCGATGAGGTTGGACACCGGGAAGATCAGCTGCGAGGTGCGGCTGTGCTGCACCGTCTCGCCGTTGATCTCGGCTCCCAGTTCCAGATCGTCGGGATCGGGCAGCTCGTCGACGGTCACCAGTTCGGGCCCGATGGGGGAGAACCCGGCGTGCGATTTGGCGAGGCTGAACTGCGGTGCGGGGCCCGCGAGTTGCAGGTCCCGCTCGGAGAGGTCCTGGCCAACCGAGACGCCTGCGACGAACTCCCAGGCGCGGTCCTCGGGGATGTTCCGGCCGCCGCGGCCCATGACGACCACCAGTTCGACCTCCCAGTCGACCGAACCTGCCGGCAGCTGGACGGTTTCGACGGGCCCGGTGATCGACGAGACGAACTTGGTGAAGATCACCGGATGCTCGGGCTTGCTGAGCCCGGACTCGGTGGCGTGGTCGTCGTAGTTGAGACCGACGGCGAAGACCTGCCGCGGCAGCGGTGCCGGTGAACCGATGGTTCCGACGCGCGCGGACGGTGCGGGCAGTGCCGCGGTGCGCGCCCACTCCTGGAATGCGTCCCAGTGCTGGTAGAGGTCCTGCGGATCGGGGCCGAAGCGTTGTTCGGACGCTTTGGCCACATCGACCACGCCATCGCCGGTGACGAGGTGGATTCGACCGTCGAGATTGATCAAGCGCATGACATCAGTTCTTTCCTGAGCGTGTGGTGTCGGCACCCGGTGCGGGCGCCAGGCGCAGAAGCGCCCTGTTACGACAATCACTCCGATCCGGCGAAAAGTCAACATATTTTCGAAACTTCTCGAATCTTTCGTTTCGGGTACGATGGCCCTGTGATGATGCAGTCAGACGTCGGGGGTTTGCGATGACCGCGGCCGCAGGTGACGTTGTCGAAGGTCTTGGCCCCACGGCGCGCGTCTATCAGGCGTTGCGGGCCGACATTCTCGCAGGACGTATTGCACCCGGGTCGCGGCTCGGCTTCGCCGCGCTGGTGGAGCGCTACGACTGCAGCATCGGCGCGATCAGAGAGGCGTTGCAACGGCTCGGTGAACAGGAACTCGTGATTGCCGAGCCGAAGCGGGGGTTCCGCGTCGTCGACATTTCACCCGACGACCTCAACGATCTGACCGAGGCGCGGTGTGAGATCGAAGTGCTCGCCCTGCGTTATGCGGTCAATCGCGGCAATCTCGAGTGGGAGTCGAAGGTGGTGGCGGCGCATCACCGGATGGAGCGCACACCGATGTTCGCGCCCACCGATCCCGACCGGTTCAACGACGAGTGGGTGCTGGCGCATGCGGAGTTCCACCAGGCGCTGCTCGACGGCTGCTCCAACCGGCGAATTCTGGCCACCGCCAGCGCTTTACGTGATTCCGCTGAGCTCTATCGGCAGTGGTCTGCGCCGCAACACGACCGCAATCGTGACATCGCCGCAGAGCATCGGGCGATCCTCGATGCCGCGGTGGGCCGTGATGCCGACCTGGCGTGTGAGCTGTTGACCGCCCACATTCAGCGCACCACGAACGCGTTGCTGTCGTCTTCCGATTGACGCCGCGCCGAGAGCCGTTCGGCCAGACGCACAGTCAGAGATCGAGAGTCGTGTTTTCGGGAAGCGCGAACTGTACTGCCGAACGCGACGCCGCCATCACCTGCGTGTGCTGCCGGCTGAGTTCGATATGCGCGGGGTGGTCGACGTAGGCGTCGACGTCCTCCGGGTTCTGCAGCAACGCGATCACCGCGTAGTCCGCATTGCCCTCGCGTAAGCCGAGATCGGGCCCGTAATGGTATGACACCAGAACAGGGATTTGAGCCGGGAGCTGTGAGAGGGCGGCGGTCAAGGCGTCGACCTGCTCAGCCGTGACCTCTGGGTGCCAGCGAAAGCTCACCGAGTGCAGGATCATGCGTGCACCGTCCCGCTGATCGAATCATGTTGGCGCATAGCTGGTTCGATGAGATGGTCATGGTCGCTCTCGCTCACGTCCGGAAAATCTACCATCGCCCGGAAACCAGCGGAATGTGCGAAATCTCATCGGCCGCTGAGCCCACCTAACACCCAGGCGCGCCATGGGTGCCGCGCTCGACCATCCCGCCGGGGGCGATGACGTGCTGCTCGGGTTCGGCGCCGTCGATCGCGCGTAGCAGCAGTTCGACTGATACGCGGGCCAGTTCGTCGCGGTCACAGTGCACGGTCGTCAGGTCGACGGTTCCCCAGCCTGCGGCCCCGATGTTGTCGAAGCCGATGATGGTCAGCTCCTCGGGCACTCTGATGCGCAACGCTTTTGCCGCCGACAGTGCGCCGACGGCGATCACGTCGTTGCCGCAGAACACCGCCGACGGGCGGTCTGGCCGGTCCAGGAATTCGAGCGCCGCACGGTGGCCCGCGTCGTAACTGAAGGGAACGCGACGCAGATCCGTGCGTCGCACGTGGAGGCCGTGAGACCGGAGGCTGCTGCGCAGGCCCGACGCCCGGTCCCGTGCGGTCGAGTTGTCCACAGTGCCGTGCAGGGCGCCGATGCGCTGATGACCGAGTCCGGCGAGGAATTCACCTAC
>Ga0182740_1000536_pt1 | contig 39932 bp, 34 predicted proteins | sample eDN5th37CKraftBY_FD_128872 | JGI IMG/M metagenome (GOLD analysis project Ga0182740, IMG submission 128872) | Enriched backyard soil microbial communities from Emeryville, California, USA - eDNA 5th pass 37_C Kraft BY (version 2) (version 2) | ecosystem: Environmental > Terrestrial > Soil >...
CCGCCTCGTCGGCATCCTGCACGGTTGCCTACGCCACCGGACCCGCTACGACGAACACAAAGCCTGGGCACACCGCACACCTGCCGCCGCTTGACAACTTACGCACCTGGGATGTCTAACCTGGTGCGCATCAGTAGATTTCAATATCAATAGTCGACGGAGCCAGGGTCCGTCGCCACCGTCGCCATCCTTGCGTCTCGTAGCTGAAAGCTACCCTTGTCACACCTTCCCGCCTGATATATCTTCGGCATATTACGAATATGGCAGGGCTGATGCAGGCCGTCATCGTCGAGGAAGGCACACGATATGAACCAGGCTCTCGACCGGAAAAGAACCCGCCGTGCGTTCGCGGGGGCGATCAGCGGACATCTCATCGAGTGGTACGACTACGGCGTTTACGGATTCCTCGCCGTCTACGTCGGCGCCGCGTTCTTCGCCTCTGAGGATCCTTTGGTGAACATGCTCAGTAGTTTTGCGGTGTTCGCCCTGAGCTTCTTCGCTCGTCCGATCGGCGGACTGATCCTGGGCCCCCTCGCCGACCGGATCGGCAGACGAACCGCTTTGGTCGTGGCCCTGATCATGATGTCCGTCGCGGGATGCGTGATCGGGCTCATTCCCAGTTACGACACCATCGGAATCGCCGCACCCATTCTGCTCGTGATCGCCCGTCTGTTCCAGGGACTTTCGGCCGGCGGCGAATACGGGACCGTCGCAGCCTTCCTTTCGGAGTTCGCCCGGCCGCGCCGACGCGCATTCGCGACCTGCTGGTCGCAAATCGTGGCCATCTGCGGGCTCTTACTGGGCGCCGGTATCGCCAACGGCATGACGTTCGTGCTCGGGCCCGAGCGGATGTACGACGGCGCATGGCGGATTCCGTTCCTGCTCTGTGGTCCGCTCGGGGTGATCGCCCTGATCATCCGACTGAGACTGGAGGAAAGCCCGGAATTCAAGGCCATCACCGAACGCAACGAGGCCTCCCAGACGCCACTGCGTGAACTCCGGGGATATGTTCGTCCCGTTCTGTTGGTGCTCGGTGTCTGCACCCTCCACAGCTCGATCTTCTACCTGGTGCTCACCTACATGAGCAGCTTCTTGACTGCGAACATGGATTTCAGCAGCGGCGACGTGTTCTGGTGGACACTCGGTACCGGCCTGCTTGTCTGTGTGGTGATGCCGCTCGGCGCGATGTATTCGGATCGGGTGGGGCGACGACGGTTCCTGCTTCCGATTGGCGTCGCAGCCACCGTAGCCATGGTCGGCGTGTTCGTCGCGGCGGACCACGGGTCACGCCCAACCTTCTTGGCTTCACTTGTGGCAGTGTCCTTGTGCTTCGGGTTGTTCAACTCGTCCACGACGGCGCTGATCACGGAGTTGCTTCCTACCCAGGTCCGCACCACAGGGGTGGCGCTCGGCTACAACCTCGCTGTCGCCATCTTCGGGGGCAGTGCTCCGTTCATCGCCACCTACTTGGTCTCCCAGACCGGGAGCATCGCCTCTCCTGCCTACTTCTTCGCTCTGACCGGGCTCGTATCGATCGCGGCGCTTGCAGTGCTGCGACCGAACGACCTGTACGACGAGTCCCCCGCCGCGCCCACCGAAACCGTTCGACGCGAAACGAATTCAGTACCTACCCCGTGAGGTGGCACCTCATTGACCGGAGCACCACCACCGCAAGGAGCATCGTATGATCCCCGATCCAGAGTCACGCGTATACGAGCTGCTGCGTCAGTACGACGAACCGACCGCGTGCGCAGCAACCCTCATATGTGATCGGCATCCCGATGATGATGTCGCATTCACCGTTGTCGAACCTGATTTGTCAGCAGCCGATCTCACGTACGGTCAACTACGAGAACAGTCCACAAAGTTCGCAGCGGCACTGTCGGAACTCGGCATCGGGCCAGGCGACCACGTCGCAACGTTGATGGGTAAGTCGGCCGAGCTCGTGGTGGCGCTCCTCGGTATCTGGCGTCGCGGTGCGATCCACGTCCCGTTGTTCACTGCCTTCGCCCCGCCTGCAATCACCCATAGGCTTCGCGCCAGCGATGCCAGGCTGGTGATCTGCGACGCCGACCAGCTCCACAAGATCACACACGACGACAGCGCGCCCTCGCCTGCGCCGTGGCGCGTCGTGGTTGCGGGACCGTCCACCACCGACGGCGTCCTGGAACTGGCCGGGCTCATCAGGAGGCACGACGGGGTGAGCACTGCAGAGATGACCGCCGTCACCGGCGGATCCGGGACGTTGGTGGAACTGTTCACCAGCGGAACCACCGGATCTCCGAAAGGGGTTGCGGTCCCACTGCGAGCGCTCGCGTCGTTCCACGCATACCAGGAGTTCGGCCTCGACGTCCGCCGAGAGGACGTCTTCTGGAACGCCGCCGACCCAGGATGGGCCTACGGGCTTTACTACGCGATTCTCAGCCCACTCGCCACCGGAACCCGCAGCATCCTGCTCCACGCCGGATTCTCACCGCCTCTGGTATGGCGGGTGATGGAACGCTTTGGGGTCACCAACTTCACCGCGGCACCCACCGTCTATCGGAGCCTGCTGACCGATCCAACCTCGGTCCCACCGACGGTACGGCTGCGGCGAGCCTCGTCGGCAGGTGAACCGCTGACCCCTGATGTCATCTCATGGTCGCGTGCCAATCTCGGCGTCCTTGTCCGAGATCACTACGGGCAGACAGAACATGGGATGTTCATTGCGAACGCCTGGGCCGACGGCCTCCGAGACGAGGTGCACGAAGGGTCGATGGGTGCCGTACTGCCGGGCTGGCGATGCAACGTGCTCGATCTCAACACGGTGACCGCAGCGCCATCACGAAGGATGGGTCGAGTTGCAATCGACGCCCACAACAGCCCGCTGATGTGGTTCAACGGCTACACGAACGCCCCAGACAAGACTGCGGAGCGCTTCACGCCGGATGGGCATTGGTATCTGACCGGAGACATCGGGCATGTCGACGATGAAGGAAAATTCCACTTCTGCGGTCGCGACGACGATGTGATCATCATGGCCGGCTACCGGATCGGGCCATTCGATGTGGAGAGCGTTCTCGTCATGCATCCAAGTGTCATCGAGGCTGCGGTTGTCGCCCGACCCGATCACCTTCGCGGCGAGGTGCTCGAAGCCTTTGTCGTGCTCCGCGAGGGCACCGAGGGATCCGAAGACCTCGAAAAGGAGCTGCAGACCTTGGTGAAGAAGAAGTACGCGGCCCACGCCTATCCCCGCACCGTCCATTTCGTCACAGAGCTACCGAAGACCTCCAGCGGCAAGGTCCAACGCCACCTCCTCCGCCGAGGCATGTTGTGACTGGGCACCCAACCAGATTGACCAATCATCCAGCAACGAAAGGTGTTGTCCTCCATGAGCTCGAACGCCCACAACGTCGCTCCTGCCTGGGCTCTGTCGGCGATCTATCCTCTGCAAAACGACCTTCCTGTCCTCGCCGAAACCGACGTGCTCGTCGTCGGCGCAGGAGCTTCCGGCGTCGCTGCGGCGACGACCGCCGCCGAGGCCGGAAAAAGCGTCCTGATCGTCGAGAAATACGGTTTCGCAGGCGGGGCGGCAGTTGCCGGTATGTCCGGGACGATCTGCGGCATGTACTACGCCACGGCACGTCCTCGACAGCCCGAGCAGGTGGTGTACGGGTTCACCGAGCGGTTCCGGTCCGCCCTAGCAGCGCGCGGCGGACTGACCGAACCTCAGCTGTATGGCAAGACTTTCACCTGTGCGCACGATCCGCACATGTGGGCCGAGGTGGCTGATGAGTTCCTCGAGAATGCGGGAGTACGGATCCTTTTCCATACCGCGGTCACCGGCGTCGTCATGGACGGTGACCGGTACGCCGGTGTCGTACTCGAATCAAGCGCCGGCCGCAGCGTTGTTCTCGCCCAACGTACGATCGATGCGTCCGGAGATGCCGCAGTTGTCAGTCGAGCCAACGGCGCCTACTACTTCGGCGCAGACGGACGCATTCAGAACCCGACGATGTTCTTCAGGCTCGCAGACGTCGACATCGACGAGTTCAACGAGTATTACGGCCAGGACACGATCTGCCCGCCGAAGCTGACCGACATGATCGAGCAAGAACGCAGGGCAGGTGCGAATCTTCCTCGCAGCCGGATCTGGGTCTTCCGCACTCCTCGCCGGAATGAGTTGATGGTCAACGCTACCCGGGTCGAGGGCAGGGATGGTCGCGCACTCAATGTGATCGACCCCGAGGACTTCACCGAAGGCGAGGTTGTCGGTCGGCGTCAGGCCCGCGAATACGCCGATTTCTTCCGGAAACACGTCCCAGGCTGTGCGTCGAGCTACCTGGAAGACACAGGCACCGAGGTCGGCGTCAGGCAGACCCGCAGCATCGTCGGACACGAAACGCTCCGCAACGATGATGTACTCCAGGGGCGTAAGCGTGACGACGGCATCTGCCGGGTCCCGTGGCCCATCGAACTGCACGACAGCAAGGGCTCTAACCTGCACTGGCTTCTCGACGATTACTACGAGGTTCCCTATCTGTCCCTGGTTCCGGTGGCCGGCGAGAACATCATCGTCGCCGGCCGGTGCCTGAGTGCCGAACATGAAGCACTCGCGTCGGCCCGGGTCACGGCTCAGTGCTTCGAGTACGGACACGCGGCCGGAGTGGCCTCCGTTCTGTCGCTCGACGAGAATCTGCCGTACGCCAAGATCGACGGGCGAGCAGTCCGAAATGCCCTGGCCGCCAACGGGAGCGCTCTCTAGACCGCGAAATCGACTGTGATCACACGGGAGGGACCACGACTCCGGTGGCCCTACCCGTCGGGTCGAGCATCCAGCCCATGCGCTTGCGGGTACGCAGGTTGACGCCGCTGTCGCGGATCGACAGCCACGGCAACCGCTCGCCGATCCGCCGTTCCAAACGGGTGATGTCGGCCAGCGAACTCGTCCACACCGTGAACGCGATCGTGGCGTCCCCGGTGATCGAGGCGCACATCCGCAGTTCCGACAGCGTCGACAACGCGGCCACCGTGCGTTCCTGATCGGCGGGCGACACCGACACCAGCCACGTACTGCTGATCGGATGACCCGAAACCAATTGCGCCACCTCGCACCGAAACGCCACCGTCCCGGACGCCAGCAGCCGGGCAAGCTGGCGTCGCACGGTCGCCGGATTTCGCCCCGTCACCCGCGCGCAATCCGCGGCGCTCGCTCGCCCGTCGGCGGCGAGAACCTCACGTAGCGGGCCGTCGTCCTCGGGTGGACGCACGCTGCGCGACGGGCGCATCGCCGCGGCTGCGGCCTCGAACGCCGACTCCTGCCGGCAGTCCAGCGCGCCGAGCCGCCAGTCACCGCCGTGCCGATGCAACGTGGTGATCAATGAGGTGCGCTGCGTCTGTACTCCGGGTTGTGAACTCAGGTCGTCGAGCACGAATTCGGTCAGCCCCCCGAGGTCGCGCGTGAGAGCGGTGACGAGCAGATCACGTCCGCGCGTGGACTCCTCGACCGTGACCGCCCTGCGGTCGGCGCAGATCGCGGCGACCACGTCGGCGCGGGCCCCGGGCACGCAGTCGACCTCGATGAGTGCCATGACGGGCGCCGGATTGCCACCCCGGTGCGCGGTGATCCAGGCCAGGCCCTCCCGACGCAGGCGTGCCCAGCGAGCAGCGAGCGTGGCCGGGGTCGTGCGAAGTATCCGCGCCGCATCCGCCCAGCTGATTCGCGGCGCGATCTGCAGGCCGTGCAACAACTCCAGATCCGACTCGGTCACCACATCGGAATGCACGAAAACACTCCTCAAACACATTTCTATGCACAAATCACGGCAATTTTCGCTCGCATCACGTCGTGACCATAAAACTACCCGCACTGTCCGCCAGTGAGGAGGAAGCAAGAATGTCGCTGGTCACGCAGGCGCGGGAGATGGCCGACGAACTCGTCCGCCTCCGCCGTGCCCTGCATCAGGAACCCGAGGTCGGCCTGAACCTGCCGCGCACGCAGGAGCGGGTGCTGGCGGCGCTCGAAGGCCTGCCGCTGGAGATCACGACCGGGACGAACTGCACTTCGGTGACCGCCGTGTTGCGCGGGCACGGAGACGGTGCGGTGCTTCTACGCGCGGATATGGACGCCCTGCCCGTTCAGGAAGACACCGGTCTCGACTACACCTCCCGGATCGACGGGGCGATGCACGGGTGCGGCCACGACCTGCACACCGCCATGCTCGTGGGCGCGGCGCACCTACTCGCCGCCCAGCGCGAAAAGCTCCACGGGAACGTGGTGTTCATGTTTCAGCCGGGCGAAGAAGGCTGGGAAGGCGCCCGGACGATGATGGACGAGGGTGTGCTGGATGCGGCCGGACGCCGCCCGGACGCCACCTACGCGCTGCACGTGTTCTCCACCCTCGGCCCGGCAGGCACATTCTTCAGCCGCCCTGGTGTCGCACTCGCGGCGTCGGCGACCTTGCGGGTGACCGTTCGCGGCGAGGGCGGCCACGGTTCGACACCGCATCTGGCCAAGGATCCTGTTCCCGTCCTCGCCGAGATGGTGACCGCGCTGCAAACCGCGGTCACCCGACAGTTCGATGTGTTCGACCCCGTCGTGCTGACGATCGGCGTTCTACGGGCGGGCACGCGCAGCAACATCATTCCCGCGACAGCCACGTTCGAGGCCACCATCCGCACGTTCTCGGTCGAATCGTCGCGGCGGATCCGCGACGTCGCCCTGCGGTTGGTCTCCGGGATCGCCGACGCACACGGCGTCGACGTCGACGCCGACTACGCCGAGGGACGCCCGCCCACCGTGAACGACCCCGATGAGACGGCGCTCGCCCGCGAGGTGATCACCGAGACCCTCGGCGAGAACCGATACGCCCCGCTGGCCAACCCCTTCACCGGCGCGGAGGACTTCGCACGGGTACTCGAAGAGGTGCCCGGATGCTTCATTGCACTCGGCGCACTCCCGCCGGGCGCCGACCCCGACAAGGCGGCCTACAACCACAGTCCCCAGGCGGTGTTCGACGACTCGGTCCTGCCCGACGGCGCAGCGCTGTACGCCGAACTCGCCCGCCGCAGGCTCAACGTCAACTCGGGGGCCACATCCGGGGCCACAACCCAGAAAGGCCGCTGATGCACCAGACGATTCAACCCCGCACGACGTCACCGACCCGGCGTACGCCGCAACTGATCGGCACCGCGTTGGGCCACGCACTGGAGTGGTACGACTGGGGCATTTACGCGATCTTCGTGCCGTTCTTCGCCACCCAGTTCTTCGATGACAGCAACCAGTTGTCGGCGGTGTTGTCGAGCCTCGCGGTGTTCGCGGTCGGGTTCGTCGCACGCCCGGTCGGTGGATTCGTGTTCGGTTGGCTGGCCGATCGTGCCGGACGACGCACGGCGATGATGGCGACCGTGGTGACGATCGCCGCGGCGAGCTTCGCCATCGGCGTCGCACCGACATACGCCGAGATCGGCGCGTGGGCATCGCTGATCCTGCTGTTGGCCCGCATCGTTCAGGGTCTCGCCTGCGGCAGCGAACTGCCCTCGGCCCAGACCTACCTGTCAGAGATCGCCCCCGCGAATCGGCGCGGTGTCTGGTCGAGCATCATCTACATCTCCAGCGTCTTCGGCAACACAGTGGGTGTACTGCTCGGCCTGGTGCTGACGCTCACCCTGTCCGAGGCCGACATGCACGCCTACGGCTGGCGGATCCCGTTCCTCCTGGGCGGCGTGTTCGGTCTCGTGGCCATCTACATGCGACGAAAAATGCCCGAGACCGAGGCCTTCATCCAGGCGGATCGCCGACGCCCTCGACTGTGGCCCGAACTCGTCCGCCACCGCGGGCAGGCGCTGCGCGTCATCGGCCTGTCCGTCGGGTTCACGGTGTTCTACTACTCGTGGGTGGTGGCCGCACCCGCCTACGCGATCAGCTCGCTGCACGTGTCGTCGGCCGGGGCGCTGTGGGCCGGCGTGACGTCGAGCATCCTCCTGATGGCGTTGATGCCGTTGTGGGGCAGACTGTCTGATCGCATCGGTCGCAAACCCGTCCTGCTCATCTCGACGGTCGGTGGTGCGGCGACGCTCTTTCCGGTGCAGTTCCTGGTGCGCGACAGCGCCTGGCAACTGTTCGCGGGTATGACGATCGCCGCAGTGTTCATCTCCGCCGGGGTGTCCATCCTGCCCGCGGTGTACGCCGAGATGTTCCCCACCGGAATCCGTGCGCTCGGTCTGGCAGTGCCGTACTCCGTGGCCGTAGCGGTATTCGGCGGGACGGCCCCGTACCTGCAGACGTGGATCGGCGCGAACCTGGGACCGCTCTTCTACACCGGATACTGCGTGTTGCTGCTGCTGGCCTCCACACTGGTGATCATCAGGATGCCGGAGACCCGCGGAAAGGACCTGACGTGAATGCTTCCCTGCTCGACGCCCTTGCCGCCGCGCGGCCACGAATCATCGACCTCGCGCAACCTCTGCAGGAGGGAATGCCCTGCTCCCCCACACATCCCGGGTTCCGCATGGCGCTCAGCCGCAGGCACGGCGACGTCGCGCGTCCGGACGGGATGACGGGTTCACACGAAATGCTCGTCCTCGGCGGACACGTCGGCACCCACATGGACGCACTCGCCCACGTCGCGGTCGACGGCTACTTCCACGGCGGCACACCGGTCACCGTGACCGACGGACGCTATGCCAGTCACGGGATCGACGAGGTTCCACCGCTGGTATGCCGGGGTGTGCTCGTCGACGTGCCAAAACTGCGCGGTGTGGACCGCCTGCCTCCGGGCGAACCGGTCACCGCGGCAGATCTGCGTGACGCCGACATCCGCCACGGCGATGTCGTGCTCATCCGGACCGGGTGGGCGCAACTGTGGCACAACCCGGACGCCTACATCGGCACCGACAGCGGCGTGCCCGGTCTCACCACCGACGGTGCGCGACACCTTGTCGCAGCCGGTGCCCGCGTCGTCGGGGCCGACACCCTCGCACTTGAGCACATTCCCCCTGGAGCCGGCTTCGCCAACCTGCCTGTACATCGGATTCTCCTGCAGGACAGTGGGATGAACATCATCGAGGCAATGAACCTCGAAGCGCTGGCACACACCGGTGCGCGGGAGTTCGTGTTCGTCGGCGCTCCCCTGCCGGTCGTCGGGGCGACCGGCGCACCGATCCGACCGCTCGCGCTGGTGGAAGAGCAGCACGTTGGTAGCGGTGGACAGACATGAGGGGCCCTACACCGTCTTCGTCACAGGCTCGCTGGGTTCCGGCGCGGAATCTGATGCGCGTTCAACGTTGTCGAGATCGCGCTCTGAGGTTTCCGGAGCGAGGTATGCGGCGATGACCGTCAGCACGCTTGCCAACGAGATGTACATCGCGACAGCAGTCACCGAACCGGTGGTGTCCAGGAGGGTTGATGCGATCATGGGGGCAAAGCCGCCGCCGACGACTCCGATGAGCATGTAGCCCAACGACACTCCGGTGTAACGGAAGCGGGTGTCGAACAGTTCGGCGATGAACGCCGCGAGCACACCGTACATCGCACCCTGGAACACCATGGCCACGGATACCGCCAGAACCATCAGAGCGAAGTTTCCGGTTCCCATCAACGGATACACCGCAAACGCCCACACTGCCATCCCCACACCGCCCACAAGGAATGGGACACGGCGCCCGAGCCGGTCACTGAGTCGTCCGAAGCAGAGAATTGACAGCAACTGGACAACCGCACCGACCGATATCGCGTTCAGTACGGCAGACCTGGAGATGTCGGTGTGCTGAGTCACGTACGACAGTGAGAACACATTGATCACGAAATACGCGACCTGTTGGCCAAGTCCGAGAAGCACCACGAGCAGAATCATTTTGGGCGCGTATCGCAGCACCTGCAAGATGGGGGCCTTGGCCTCCTGAGTTCCGTGCCGGCGGCTCCGGGTGAATACAGATGACTCCATGATCTTCACCCGAATCAACAGGCCCACCAACACCAGGGGTGCACTGAGCAAGAATGGAACTCGCCAACCCCATGCCAAGAACTGTTCTTCGGTCATGAGAGCGCTCACCGCTGACAGGGTGGCAGTCGACAGCAGGAATCCGATCGGCGAGGCCGATTGTGTCCAACTACCAGCAGAACCTCGCGTGTGTTCAGCTCCGTCCTGTTCGACCACCATCAATACGGCGCCGCCCCATTCACCGCCGATGCCTATGCCTTGAATCAGCCGGCACAACACCAACAGGATGGGCGCGAGAATACCGATCGTGCTGTAGGTGGGCAGAAGCCCGATTGCCACTGTCGCCGCGCCCATCAGCAAGATGGTCGTGACAAGCGCCGCCTTGCGTCCCACTCGGTCACCGATGTGACCGAAGATGATGCCGCCGACCGGCCGGGCGAAGAACCCCACACCAAATGTTGCCAGTGCCAATAACGTACCCACCGCCGGCGCCATGTCCGGAAAGAACAATTTGCCGAACACCAGCGCGGCTACGGATCCGTAGATGTTGAAGTCGTACCACTCGATCGTGGTACCGACCATGCTCGCGATGACCGTGCGCCGACGGCCCGATCCTCGGGCGGAGGTGTCAGTCGGTGCATCAGGAACTGAAGGGCTCATGTTGTCCTCGATAGTTGTTCGTAATGCCGGAAATCACGGGGTCGCAATATGGCACCGCCCCATGGTCTGAGTGTCACGAGAACGGTCTCGTGAGGTGTGTGCGTGCGTATTCGTCACCGCCACTGATGCGCAGATCTTTCTGGCGCTCCGAATCACGTCCTTGCTAGCGTCTCGCCGGCCAGACCTGCACCATGAGACAGTCGAGATCCCCAGCGCGCGTCCAAGGGGGCTGCCCCCACCATCGCCAGGCACACCGCGAGTGTGACCGCGACTGAATCCAGCACGGGGACACCGAGTTCGGCTTCGAGCGCCTCGACCGCGTCGGCGCCACGCAGATTGGTGCAGACGTACGCAATCGCGTCAGGGGCGGCTGCGGCGACGTGGCGAGTGGGGCTGCCCAACTCGTGCGGTTGTATTCGGGCGATGTCGGTCGTCTCGGTGAGGCCGAAGCCCTGCGTTGAGATAACCGTCACGCCTTCTGCACGGTAGGACTCACCGATCCTGGCATTCATGTAGTCGGGGTATGGCGTGACAATGCCGAGCCGGTGGACACCAAGGGCGCCGAACACCGCCATGAACGCCAGGGTGCTGGTGACGGCCCGCACTCCTGTCGCCCGAGAGATCGCATCAGTGATCGCGCGGTCGTGAGAGGTGCCCAACCAGGACCCGGCCGTGCCGTTCCAGGCGATCAGGTCGACGTCGGCGGTGGCGAGCAGAGTAGCGGCCGCCTGCATTGCCCCAGTGTCGAACTGGGCGTCTGACGTATCGTCGAGACCGACCCGTGTTACCGGCGTACGAGTGAAGTGGACGGTCACGTCGCACCGATTGTCGAGCATCCGGTAGGTCAGAGGCTCCAGGCACGTGTTCGAGGACGGCACGATCATCCCGATGCGCGCCGTCTTCCTCACGTTCGGGTCCGAATCATCAGACCGCACGGGTGATGCCGCCGTCATTGGTGATCGTGGTGCCGTTGAGGTATGCCGCCCGCGGCGATGCCAGAAACGCGATCGAGTAGGCGATGTCGCGGGCGCTGGGGATGTACGGCAAAGGGAGGCCGGCCAGGAACCGTTCCTCGGCCTCCTCCGGAGTGCAGTTCCAGTCCCGGGCGTTTGCGGCGAACTGTTTGACCAGGCGAGCTGTCCGGACCGGTCCCGGGCACACCGTGTTGATGATGACTCCTTGGGCCCCGACCTGCAGTGACAGGGACTTGCTGAAATTCAGGATCGCCGCGTTCGCGGCGGCTCCCGGCATGTGGTATTCCAGCGCCTGCTTACCGGAGTTGCCCGCAACGTTGACGATTCGTCCACTACCTGTCTTCAACAGATGTGGCAGAGCCGCGCGAGTCATCCGAATGAACCCGAACAGCTTGAGATTGATGTCTGCCACCCACTGCTCATCGGTGATGTCACCAAAGCCGCCGAAGGATGATGCGCCGGCATTGTTGATCAGGATGTCCAGGCCGCCGAGTTCATCGACGGCGTCGTTCACCACCGCATCGAACACCGATTTGTCGCTGAGGTCGGCGGCAAGCGGTACGGCCTTGACGCCTGTCTTGGACGCGATAGAGTCGCAACCCTCTTTGAGCACATTCGCGCGGCGGGCCACCAAGGCCACATCGACGCCCTCTTCTGCGAGTAGTTCGGCCGCAGCGAGGCCGATGCCATCGCTGGCACCCGAGATCAACGCCCGCTTGCCCTTCAAACCCAGGTCCACGGCTTCTCCCTACCTGTTGAGTGTCGTATCTAATTGGGAAACTGCGAATTTCGTCATCACGGATGACCAGCACCGGCCGCATCAAGCGAACCATCAAGCATTCGCGCCACGGCCTCAGTGAGTAGATCCACCCCGCTGCAGAGGTCTTCGTCGGAGGTGTACTCGGCCTCGGCGTGAGAAATTCCTTCCACGCTGGGAACGAACAGCATCACCGACGGGAAGATCTCCTTCATGTTGGTCGAGTCGTGGCCGGCCCTGGTCTGCACCAACATGCTGCTGATCCCGAGGTCGTTGGCGGCGTCACGGGCCAACTCCACTCCTTGAGGCTGGTAATGGTGGCCGGGCCACACATGAGCCTTGCGGTGTTCGACCTTGACTCCGGCGCGGATCTCGGCCTCTGCGATGCGCCTTCGCAATGCCGCATCGGCTGCCGCCAGCAGTTCATCGTTGTCCGAACGTAAGTCGAGGTGCATGTGTACTTCACGTGGCACGACGACGGGCGAGTTCGGCAATACCGTCAACTGCCCGCAACTGGTGTGCAACTCTTCGCCGAACTCATCCGCGATGTCACGCAACGCCACCACGATCAGGGCCGCACCCAACAGCGCATCCTGACGGTCTTCGATGGCGGTTGCACCGGTATGCCCCTGGACGCCGACGACGTTCAATTCGTACTTGTTCGCTGCCCAGGTGCGGTCCACCAACCCGATGGTCACGTTGTTCTTCTCCAACTCGCGACCCTGTTCGATGTGAATCTCGGCGTACGCTGCCAACTGCCGCGGCCCGCTGGAGGAGAACACTTCTCGATCACCGATGCCGTTGATCGCCGCGAGCGCGTCACGGACGGATACGCCGTCGTCGTCAGTGGTGCCGAGTGCCTCTTCGAGATCGAGAGTTCCGGTGAATACCGCGCTGCCCATCATCGACGGCTTGAATCGTGAGCCCTCTTCATTGAACCAATCGACGACCGCGACGTTGTACCGCGGCGTGAAGCCGGACCGGGTGACGTATCGACGGATCCGGTCAGCGGCGACGGCACCGGCCAGTACTCCGTACGCTCCATCGAACCGGCCACCGCGCGGTTGGCTGTCGAGATGCGAACCCACGAGAACATATGGCGCGCCCGGATTGAATTCCAACAACCCGAAGAGGTTTCCGATCGGGTCGACTTCAACCGAAAATCCTCGGTTGCGCAACCAACGAGACAACCAATCCCGCATCTCACCGTCCTCGGCGGTGCCCGCCTGACGCTCGACACCTCCTGCCGGCGTCGCTCCGATGGCCTCCAGTTCGGCCCAGGAGTCAAGGAACTCGCGGTCGCGGCCGGTGTCGAGCGGGATTCGCAGGTTGGTTGCGTTGACGGGCACAGTCATCACTTGTCTCCTGGTCTCGATGAAAGATCGGTTTCTGAGCGGTTCAGATCAGGTATTGAGACAGCCCGCGTTTGAGGAAGACGCCGTGACCCTTGCGGCCCAGGTATCGTCCGCGGTCGACAACGATCGTGCCTCGCGACAAAACCGTCTGCACACAGCCCTCGACTTCGAAGCCCTCCCATGTGGAGTGGTCGACGTTCGAATGGTGGTTCTTCTCGAATCCGATCGACGTATGTCCGTCAGGGTCGTAGATCACCACGTCGGCGTCCGCTCCCGGTGAGACGATGCCCTTTCGGGGGTAGAGTCCGAACATGCGGGCGGGGGTCGTCGCACACACGTCAACCCACCGCTGAAGACTCAACTTGCCGTTGACGACACCCTGGTACATCAGATCGATTCGGTGCTCGACCCCTGACATCCCGTTCGGAATCTTGGAGAAGTCACCGAGTCCCATCTCTTTCTGCCCTTTGAAGCAGAACGGGCAATGGTCGGTCGACACTGTCGCGACATCTCCGGTCCGGATGTAGCGCCACAGCTCCTCTTGATGCCCCTCCTCGTGGGAGCGCAGCGGTGTGGAGCACACCCACTTGGCGCCTTCGAATCCCGGTGCCGCCAGTTGCTCTTCCAGGGACAGGTACAGGTACTGGGGACATGTCTCGGCGAAAACATTGGCGCCGCTACCACGCGCGCCGGCGATTTGCTCCATCGCCTGCTTGGCTGAGACGTGAACCACGTACAACGGCGCCCCGGTGACCTTTGCCAGCATGATGGCGCGGTGTGTGGCTTCCTCTTCCAACTCCCAAGGCCGCGATACTCCGTGATAGTAGGGCGATGTCTCACCCCGTTCGATGTGCTGGGCGACCAGTTGATCGATGGCAATACCGTTCTCTGCGTGCATCATTGTTAACGCGCCGTTACCGGCACATTGCTGCATGGCACGCAAGATCTGGCCGTCGTCGGAGTAGTACACCCCCGGATACGCCATGAAGAGTTTGAAACTCGTCACACCTTCAGCGACCAGTTCATCCATCGCCTTGAGGGCGTCTGTATCGACACCGCCCAGGATCTGGTGAAAGCCGTAGTCGACAGCGCAGTTTCCCCGCGCCTTCGCGTGCCAGGCCGCCAGGGTGTCCTGGACCCTCTCCCCCTGCCGCTGGATCGCAAAATCGATGATCGTGGTGGTGCCCCCGAATGCCGCAGCGCGAGTGCCTGTCTCGAACGTGTCAGACGCGACAGTGCCCCCAAAAGGCATCTCCATGTGCGTATGGGCATCGACTCCGCCGGGAATGACGTACTTACCCTTCGCCTCGAGCACGTGGTCGAAAGTCCGGTCGGGATCGTCGAAGGGCGCCAGTTCGGGATCGACGAGAGCAGCTATGCGCTCACCGTCGATGAGCACGTCGAGGTCCTGGCAACCGGTGGGTGAAACGACGGTGCCGCCGCGGATGTACGTCGTGGCCATGGGAACAGATCGTATGGCTGCCAACGTCACCATGCCCATGTTCACGGTGCAACGCGTTCTGTCACAGACGTTGTGCACGAGCACATCTCATGCGGGGTGCCGTCGAGCGATTCGCGGCGCCGATTGGGCACCGCGTCAACTCCGCAGCGAGTATCGCCGGATCTGGTCACCCGTCGTTACGCCGAAAAGTGCAGTACCCTCCCCTGTCATGCGCAGTTTGGCCTGTAGTCGCGCCGATACCAAGGTCCGTTGGCGGGCGTTGCTGCAGAATCTCGGCGACATGCTCGACGATCTCGCCGACGATTACCTGATGCGAGTGGACAGCGGCGCTCGGTTCTATGACAACGTGCCCTCTGAGGAAGATCTGCGCGACGCTGCCCGGCTTGCGTTCCGCTATTTGCTCGACACCCTCCTGGAACGGCCGATGAGTCGCAGGCTCATCGAGTTTCCCGCCACGGTCGGCTCTTTGCGCGCGACACAAGGCATAGCGCTGGAAAATCTCACCGCAGCCGTTCGCACCGACTTCCTGGTCGCCTGGTCTGCACTCCTACGCCTCGCCGGTGAAGACGACATGGCCATCTTGGCGTTGCACGTCGACGTGCTCTGGAAAACGGTCGACGACTTCACGATTCAGGTGCAGCGAGGGTACCTGGACCAGCGACTGGCGATGGCACGCACAAGCGCTCTGGAACAGCAACACACCCTTTCGGACCTGTTTTGCCGTGAACCCGCACCGACCACAGTCCGGCGTGCCGCCCAGATCCTGGGACTCGAAGAGACAGCGACCTATTGGATCATCGGCACACCCAGCGAGGAGGCTGGGCGTTCGGTGGCAAGGCGTCTGCTCAACAAGCTCCTCACCCCCTTCGAGTACATCGACCGCGGGATAGCACTCATCTTGGTGGCAGCCGATGGCCGCTGGGCCGACGACGAGGCAGTGGTGGCGGATGTGATGAGCGGCCTCGACGGCGCCGTAGCACCCCGATCGGTACCGCTGGCCGACGTGCATCGGGCCGCCGCGACAGTCCGCATGTTGGTTGACCTGGGCAAGAGCGGCGCGACCACACTGCTCCGTTCGTGGGTCCACCTGTCGATGGCCCAGTTGTCGGAGGTGATCGATGATCTGCGGGGCTACGTGCTGGATCCCCTGAGGAAGGTACACGATCGGGAACTGATCGTGGAGACCATCCAGACGTTCGCCGACAACGGATCGGTGGCCGATACGGCATCGGTGCTCTACTGCCACCGCAACACGGTCATGAACCGGATTCGACGCTTCGAGGAAGCCACCGGCATCAGCCTGCGAAGCCCGCGTTCTCTTGCGATGGTGCAATTGTGTCTACTGCCTGCCTGATCAGTTGACCTGGTGGGTTCTGCGCATTGTCCGAGAGTCGTCGTGACAGGTGGACCGAAGAGTCGCGGTGGCATCAGAGTGTCAGGACGAGTTTGCCCCGGGAGGTGCCCGACTTCCATGAGTCGATGCGCATCCGAAACACGTTCGAACAGAGAGGTTTCCTGCACATGGAAGTCCTCGCTGCGCTGGACCGCGACCAGCCTCGCCCCGTGGACGTCATCCGACTACTCACCGGTCAGTTTTGGTGTCGCTGCCGATACGCCGACGGGGATTGGCCGTGAACCTTCGCGAATTGACGTGAGAAGTACAGCGGATCGTTGAAGCCCGCGGCGCGAGCGACCGCCGCGATGGTGAGTGTGGTGGTATCGAGGAGTTCGCGAGCGCGCGACATGCGCAGCTGCTGTTGAAACTCCAAGGGTCCGATACCTGTCCGCTGGCGAAACAACGCGTTGAGGTGTGAGGTACTGAGGCCGACGATGGCCGCCAACGCCGCGACATCGGTGCGTCGCGGACTTGTTGAGCGCAGATGCTCCAAGGCCCTGTCCACAGGGTCTGCCTCACCTGTTGAACGCTGGCGGCCGGTGGCGGCGATGACGGTCAAGGCGTGCCAGGCGGCGCCGGCTGCGCCGATGAGACCGGCGGTGGTGCTGGCGTCCGCGAGCATGTCGATCACCTGCGAGATCAGGCTCGTCGCCGGTGCCGGATCGACGAGGTGAACCACCGGGCTGACTGGTGACACCCTGGCCGCGGCGATCAATTCTGCACTGTCGGAGCCCGTGACGTGCATCCACCACAAGGTCCACGGGTCTGACTCGGCTGCGCCGTACATGTGCGCCCGCCCTTTCGGTAGCAGTACCGCGTCGCCTACGCCGACGTCGAACGCCCCCTCCTCTGTGCGGCACCACCCGGCACCGGCTGTACACACCATGACCACGTGCTCGGTGGCCCCGCGAGACCGGGATCGCCCGTGACGGGTGGCCCGCGGAAAGAACCCGGCGTCGGTGACGAGCAGCCTGCGGGTGACCGGCGCACCCAGCGCGTGGTCCACGACCGGACGCGGTACCGCGAGCATCCGCTGCCCGACGAAGCCGTCAGCGATCCATGCTGCCGTTGATTCGTCCATAGAGCTCATAGCTATGACTATGCTCTACAGCACAAATGAGGGATACCTTTCGACTCGTGTTCATCGAAAACGTGCTATCCGCTCCTGAGCGGCTCACGTGGTCGGCAAACTCTTCGAGATGTTTTGCCGGTGACCCGCATTCGTAACCGATGCCCGCGGGCATCGTTGATTTCTGTTGTTACGCAGAGGGTTTTGCGGATGTCGGGAGGAAGCCGACACAGGAGAATCGAGGTTGACATGCCGAGATCGCTGCGGCGGAGGGCGGTCCGGTTTGCGACGCTGATGCTGGTCGCGGCACTGGCCGTATCCGGTTGCTCACGCATCGGCGAGAACGGTCGCATCGCAGTGGTGTACCTGAACGCCGAGGGTTTCTATGCGGGGGTCAAGGTCGGGGTGAAGAAGGCCTTCGCCGACGCCGGCGACGCTCCCCAGCTGATCGAGACCAACGCGCGGTCCGATCCATCGCAGGAGAGCGCCTTCATCGATACGGTGAGCTCGGTGCAGGTCGACGCGCTGATCTTGTCGCCGACATCTGCCGACGCCTCGGTGCCGGCTGTCCGGCTTGCCCATGACAGTGGGATCCCGGTGATCTGCTACAACACGTGCGTCACCGAGTCTGATGCCCGCAAGTACGTCGACTCCTGGATTCTCGGCTCCCCGCAGGAGTTCGGGCGTATCGGTGGCGAGCAAATGGGCAACTACTTCATCGAGAACGGCATCACCCACCCCAAGGTTGCAGTGATCAACTGCGAGCAGTTCGAGGTGTGTATCCAGCGCCGACAGGGATTCGAGCAAGCTCTGAAGGGCCTGGTGCCCACCGCCGAGATCGTCGCCAATCAGCAGGGGTTGCTCGTGGACGAGGCCGTCGAGGCCTCCGAGCGGATCCTCACAGCCCACCCCGACCTGGACGCGTTCTACGGTGAAGCCGGATCCATGACGGTGGGTGCGGTACGTGCCGTGCAGGCCAGAAGGCTCACCGGCCGGGTCGTGGTCTTCGGCGGCGACATGTCCACGCAGATCGCTCAGATGCTGCAGGAGGGGTCGGTTCTCCGAGGCGTCGCCGACATCTCCGGCATCACCGTCGGTGAAATGGCAGCCGACGCGGCGCTGCGCCTCCTCAGAGGGCAGCGGTCTGAGAACCTCATCGTCGACGCTCCCGTCGATGCGTACGAGGGACCTGATGCGGGCACCCGTTGGCTGCGGGAACATCCCGACGGAATCCCATGACCTGGCCCGGATCCACTCCTGTGCAGCCAGATTCACCCTCGACCGATGAAAGGGCATCGAATGTCCGCGAGCCGTTCTCTGGCAGCACCGCTGTTGAAAGTCGATGCCGTGACCAAGCGGTACATCGGCGTCACCGCCCTCACTGACGCCAGCCTTGCGGTGGGCGCCGGAGAGGTGCGTGCGCTCCTGGGCCGCAACGGTGCCGGGAAATCCACCCTTATCCGAATCCTGTCCGGCGTCGAGCAGGCCGACACGGGGACAGTGTCCATCGACGGCACGATTCTCGACGGTGGCGGGGTACGTCGTGCGAATGAACTGGGAGTTCAGACCGTACATCAGGAACCCAGCCTGGTGCCGGACATGACGGTCGCCGAGAACATGTTCGTCGGTGCGTGGCCGCGCAGCGGGGGCAAGATCGACTACGACGCGATGCGAGCCGAAGCATCCACGGTCATCGACCGCCTCGGTCTGGATATCGACCCTGATTCCCCCGTTGCGGCGTTGTCGCTGGCGACCCGCCAACTCGTCGAGATCTGCCGCGCGGTCCGCCGGCAACCGCGCGTGTTGATCCTCGACGAACCCACCAGCGCGCTGGCCGCGACGGAGGTGTCCATCGTGCTCGACACCGTGACCCGCATCGCCAAGACCGGTGTCGCCGTGATCTACGTCAGTCATCGCCTCGATGAAATCCGCCGCATCGCCTCCAGCGCAACAATTCTGCGGGACGGTCGAGTCGTCGACACCGTCGAGATGGACACCACGGGTACCGATGCGATGATCGCCATGATGGTAGGCCCTGACCACCAAGCCCAGGAGCGGCCACCGCTGCGGGCCGTCGACCGCACCCGCACGCCGCTGCTGTCGGTACGCGACCTGCGCTTACCACCCAAGATCGAGAAGGTCTCCTTCGATCTGTTCGCCGGTGAAGTGCTCGGCATTGCCGGTCTCATGGGATCGGGGCGTACCGAGGTACTCCGCGCCGTCGCCGGCTTCGACACCCCGGTGTCCGGCGAGATGACGCTCGATGGAAAGCCGATGCCGTGGAACGCACCTGCGGTGATGAAACGCAATGGCGTCGGGCTCACGCCCGAGGACCGCAAGCACGACGCGATCGTGCCGTTGCTCGGTGTCGACGAGAACATGGTGCTGTCGGACTACACCAGGGTTCGCCACCACGGACCAATCTCGTTGCGTCGTATGCGCACAGCCGCCCAGTCGTTGATCGATCGGCTGCGCATCGAGACCGCCTCGCCGGTGACACCGATCGTCAACCTGTCCGGAGGCAACCAACAGAAGGCGATCATCGGACGCTGGCTACACGCCGACGCCTCGATCCTGCTGCTGGACGAACCCACCCGCGGGGTGGATGTGGCGGCGAAAGCCGGCATCTACGACCTGGTGCGCGCGTTGGCGGATGCGGGCAAGGCAGTCATCTTCGTGTCCGGTGAGCTGGAGGAGCTACCGCTGGTGTGCGACCGAGTCATCACTGTCCAGGGCGGTCGGGTGACCGCCGAGTTCATCGGCGTCGACGTCACCGTCGACGCCGTCCTGTCCGCCGCGATGGCGGCGTGAAACCCACAGGGAGACAGACGATATGAGCACATTACGGTCAGACGCCCACCCTGACGCCACACCGCGGGCCGCATCGCCGAGGTCGTACCGACTCAATGAGATCGGACTTCTGGTCGCGATCGTCGCGTTGTACATCGCGCTGAGCGCCTCAGCAGCCGGCTTCCTGACTGCCGGCAACCAGTTGGGCATCCTGCGCGACGCGGCAACGATCGGTATCGCCGCGTGGGGTGTCACGCTCGTGATCATCGCCGGGGACATCGACATCAGTATCGGTCCCGCAGTGGCGTTCTCATCGGTACTGGTCGCCAAGGGAAGTGCCCAATGGGGACTCGGTATCGGCGGGGCCATCGTGTTGACCTTGGTCCTCGGCACGCTATGGGGTGCGGTGGCCGGTTATCTACGCGCCCGGTTCAATGTCCCCTCGTTCATCACCACGCTCGGCTTGTGGAGCATCCTCGGTGGCCTTGCCCTGTACATGACTGACGCGTTGCCGGTGGTGCTCCCGGCCAGCAGCATGATGGAGGTTCTCGGCGGCGACATTCTGGGTGTGCCCACGTCAGCGATCATCATGCTCGTCCTCTTCGCGGTTTTCGCATACGTTGCGAAGTTCACGGCCTACGGCCGATCGGTTTATGCCATCGGCGGCAACGCCGCGGCGGCGATGCTTGCAGGCATCAACCTCACCCGCACCCGCGTGATCCTGTTCGCCACCACCGGACTGCTCTCGGCAGTCACCGGCATCCTGGTTGCGGCGCGTCTCGGATCCGGCAACGGCGGCGCGGCGGGCGGACTCGAGTTCGATGTGATCGCGGCCGTGGTCATCGGCGGTACCTTGCTCGCCGGCGGCCGAGGCAGCCTGGTCGGCACCCTCCTCGGGGTCGTGTTCATCACGGTCATAGCCAACGGGTTGGTGTTGCTCGGCATCGACTCCTTCCTGCAGGAGGTTGTCCGCGGCGTCATCATCGTCGGCGCAGTGCTGATCAACGTGATCATCGGTCGACGCCGGAATGCCACTCGCACCACCTGATTCCCCCGGACTGACGTGACCACCGACCCGCAGACAGGAAATACCATGAATCACACCACCATTCCCTCCACGATGGACGGTGTATACCTGCCCGGTGACTCCACCGCAGTACTGAAGCAATTCGACGTCCGCCCACCCGGGCCAGGGCAAGTGCTCCTCGAGATGGGCGCATCCGGCATCTGTGGCAGCGACATCGGATACATCTACCGCGGGTACAAGGGTTACCGCGGGATCGACGGACCCGCCTACCAAGGTGTGGTCGCAGGGCACGAGCCTGCCGGGCGCATTGTCGCCACAGGTGAAGGAGTCACACGCTTCGGCGTGGGCGATCGGGTGCTGCTGTACCACATCGTGGGCTGCGGGCTGTGCGACAACTGCCGCCGCGGCTTCTACATCAGCTGCAGTGGAGACCGGGCGTCCTACGGGTGGCAGCGCGACGGCGGCCACGCCCGCTATGTGCTGGCCGAGGAACGCACCTGCATCGCGCTGCCCGACGAATTGTCGTTCGTCGATGGCGCCCTGATCGCATGCGGGTTCGGCACCGCCTACGAAGGGCTGCGCCGCGCCGGCGTCAGCGGCGACCACGATCTGTTGGTGGTCGGTCTCGGCCCCGTCGGCCTGGCGGCCGGAATGATCGGCCGGGGCATGGGCGCTGCGACGGTGATCGGCGTCGAGCCTTCCACCACACGCCGCGAATGGGCCGACAGCCTGGGAATTTTCGACGCCACCATCCCCGCGGGCCCCGACGCTCTGGACACGATCACAGAACTGACCCGCGGGGCCGGCGCCAGTGTCACCATCGACTGCTCGGGAACCCGCGCGGGCCGTTCGCTGGCACTGGAAGCCGCTGCCGAATGGGGCAACATCTCTCTGGTCGGCGAGGGCAACGATCTTCATACGGAAGTGTCGGACACCCTGCTGCACAAGCAGTTGACCATTCACGCCTCCTGGGTCACCTCCCTGCCCACCATGAGTGAGCTGGCCACCAACCTCGTGCGGTGGAACCTGAAGCCGGAAACCGTCGTCAGCGATGTCTTCCCGCTGTCGCAGGCCGCACGCGCCTACGAGTTGGCGGCAGGCACCAGCCGCGGCAAGGTGTGCCTGGTCCCGGATGGGGACGCCGCGTGACGGTCTCCATCCCGCAGTCGTGGGTGACCCACGGCCATCACGACGTGTACTGGATCGAAACTGCGTCCCTCACTTTGGGTGTGGTGCCGGCGCTCGGTGGACGGCTGCTCAGCCTGCGACTCGGTGAGCGAGAACTGCTGTGGCGCAACCCCGCTCTTCTGGGTGATGATCTGCAGCCGGTGGGCGGACACATTCCGGCACCGGTCAGCGGGCGTCTGGGCGACTGGTGCAATTACGGCGGGGACAAGACGTGGCCTGCCCCGCAGGGCTGGTCGTCACCGCAACAGTGGGCGGGGCCACCCGATCCCGTCCTCGACTCCGGCCACTACGCAGTCGATGTCTGCAGATGGGAGGCCACAACCGAACTCGCAGTCACCAGTCCGCCCGATCCGCGTACGGGATTACAGATCACCCGGACATTCACCGTCAACACCGACAGTGAATTCGTCATCCACCTGTCCGCGACCAATGTCACCGATCACGAGGTGACGTGGGCGCTGTGGAATGTGACCCAGCTGCCCGGCGGCGGAACCGTCGAAGTCGATGTGGAACATCGATTCACAGAACCCATCGAGATCCTGGCCGGTACCGGTGTGCCGACCTGGCGCCGCAGCGGTCCGGCCACCATCACCATCGACCCACAAGATGTCGTCGGCAAGCTGGGGTTCCCCTACGCCACCGGCAGGCTGCGATATCTACACCAAAATGTCACGCTCGCATGGGATTTCCCTGTCGATGAAGATGCGCCCTACCCGGATGAGGGTTCCCGGGCCGAGCTGTGGATGGAGCATCCGCAACCGGCGCCGCTGGCCGGTCTCGACGGGCTCGATCCCCCCGACCGCATAGTCGAGTGTGAAGTTCTTTCCGCGTCGCACACCTTGGCTCCGGGCAGTTCCATGACTTTTCCCGTGAAGCTCAGCGTCCACACCTCCCCTGGCGGGGGGCGATGATGGCAGAAGGGCGTGCACGGGTCGCGGTGGTCACCGGCGCCGCTCGCGGCATCGGTGAGGCCACTGCACGACAGCTCCACGCCGACGGATTTGCGGTGGCTCTGATGGACCTCGCTCCCGAGGTCGGCGACCTCGCCCGCGAGCTGTCAGGCGGTGCCGGGAATGCGATCGGTATCCGCGGTGACGTCGCCGATCCGCGAGCATGGGCCGACGCCGCATCGGCGGCGCGGACCCTGGGGAGTGTCAGCGTGCTCGTCTCCAACGCGATGACCGTCGACATCGCCTCCCTCGACGAGACATCCACGGCCAGCTGGCACCGCCAGCTCGACGTGATGCTCACGGGCACATTCCACGGCGTCAAGACATTCCTGCCCGACCTGCGCGCCGCACGAGGCTCGATCGTGCTGGTGTCTTCGGTGCACGCCATGTTCGGCCTGCCCGGCCGACCGGCATACGCTGCCGCCAAGGCCGGCCTCACCGGTCTCGGCCGCCAACTCGCCGCCGAGTACGGCCCGCAACTGCGGGTCAACACAGTGTTGCCTGGCCCCATCTTGACCGCGTCGTGGGACGGTATCGGAGAGCAGGACCGGCGCACCAGCGCGGCGGCCACGGCGCTGGGCCGGCTCGGCACTCCCCGGGAAGTCGCCTCCGTGATCTCATTCCTGGCGTCCGAGGCAAGCTCGTACGTCACGGGCGCCAGCATTCCGGTGGACGGAGGCTGGAGCGTCACAAAGGATTCCTCATGACACCTGCACTGACATCCGCATGGCAACCGATCGGTCCGGCCTTGGAACTGGGCGAAGGGGCACGCCTCGTCGATGGCCAGCTGCTGCACGTCGACCTGCTGAAAGGGCGTCTGTTCAGCACGAATGTGCGCACCGGTGACGTCCGCCGGCTCGCCGCATTGGATGTTCCGCTGGGCGCCGTCGCTCCGGTGGACGAGCGCGCAGGTGAGTTCATCGCGACGCTGGGTACCGGGATCGGTTTCCTGGCAAAGGGATCCGTCATGCGCGAAGGGCCGAGTTTCGGTGTTGACGCCACTCGGGTGCGAGTGAACGACGGTGCGTGTGATCCCGGTGGAAGATTCTGGGCAGGCGTGATGGCCTATGAACCCTCACCCGCGGCCGGGGCGCTGTTCCGCATCGACCGCGACGGCACGATCACCCGTGTCGTCGGCGGGGTGGCCGTGCCCAATGGCCCAGCTTTCAATGCATCGGGAACGGTCATGTATCTGGCCGACAGCGCCGCGGGGCAAATCTACCGGTTCGATGTCGACGAGGCTGGGCACCTCACCGGGCGTGAGGTTTTCGCCACGGTGGACGGATCACCCGACGGAATGACCGTCGATGCCGAGTCGCATCTCTGGACCGCGATCTGGGGAGCAGGTGAAGTGCACCGCTACGCACCCACCGGCGACCTCGTGGAGGTCATCCCGGTTCCCGCGCAGCAGCCGACGAGCGTCGCGATCGGCGAGGGGAAGGTGTTCGTCACCTCTGCGACCCACGGGCTGAACCAACCAGGTCTTGACGACGGACGGACATTCGCCGCCGACTGTGCCGTCGAGGGTCTGCCCACCTCCGCTTTCAAGCCTGTGACCGGCGGATCGTCCCACGGATGATGAGGCGAAGAACGAGTGCGTCTGCGGGGTCGAGATCCGTTGTCGACCAGTCATTCCAGGCGCTACTCGCCCTCGGGATTGCTGTCGAGTGAGAACATCGCCAACGCGGTGAAGATGTTCATCCTCTTGGCGGGATCGTTGAGGAACTGCCCGGTGATGGACTCGATGCGGTTGATGCGCGCGCGCAACGTGTTCGGATGGATGAACAACTTTCGGGCCGACTCGGTGATGTTGCAGTCGGTCGCACGCAGCGTGCGCAGGATCCGGCGTTGGTCGAGAGCGTCAGGGGTGTCGTCGGCGACCGATCCGAGCGTTTCGGTGACGAAACCGCGCCGGGCGTGTTCGGGCAGCTGGTAAAGGAGGCCGAGGATGCCGAGATCGCGATAGCGTGTCACGCGGTTGACGCCGCCCACACGTCGCCCGACGGCGACCGCCCGCTGGGCCTGTCGGAAAGCACCCGGATAACTGCGGGGTGCGGTCACCTCGTCGCTCGCTCCGATGACCAATGGTGTGCGCACCGCCCGATACAGACCACGCGACATGATGTCCAACCCGACCGCCGCGTTCACCATCATCACCACCGCACCCTCGTGCACGATCGTGATCGCGTCACGGTCGGTGCGCCGCGCCAACGGCTCCAGATCGCTTCGCAGTTGTTGTATGCCCGCCATGGTCACGGCAACCCCGAACGGCTCTATCACCAGGCACACCAACGGATGACGGGGAAACATCGACAGTCGGCGGGATCTGCGTAGGGTGGCTTCGCGCGCCACCAGGTCCTCACCGAGGATGGTCTTGAGATTGCGGGCTGCTTCGGCCGTGGTCTCGTCGTGTTCGGTGTCGCGCAGCCGCAGGTGCAGGCGCATCACCGGAATCAGCAGCTCGACGAGTTCGGTCTCTTCCTGGGTGAGCGCGCTGTCCCGGCGTATCTCGAGCCATGCCGAGCGTCCCCCACTGACGACAGGAAACCCCGCGGTGCCCGCTGCGTTCGTCGGGCGATCGAGCAGTCGTACCGTCGCATCGAGCGCGCCGCCCAGTTCGTCGAGCAGACGGCTGAGGTCGTCGGCCGCGCCCAGCAGATCGGCCGGCACCGTGACGCCCTTGCGGTCGGCTCGGGTGGTGTGAGCCATCTGTATGAGCTTGTCGATCTGCGCTCGAACGTCATCAACCGGTGCGGCCTCGATCACCCACAGCAGCCCCACGCCGTGGCGACGGGCGTGCGCAAGCACCGGCCGGGGCGGGTTGACCGGCCGTGATGGGGTGATGACCACCGCGGTGGGGCGTTTGGTCAGCAACGGGTCAAGCGTCGTGAGCAGGTTCGGTAGCGGGCCGTTCGGGCGATGTGGCGCCCAGTCGAGGACCACCAGCGCGCCGTCGAGCGACGCTGCGTCGGAGGCGCGTTCGGCGTCCATCACGGAGTGGACGGCCACGGTCGGATCGTGCGGCGGTGCCGCGATCTGCGCTCCGATGGCCGCACCGATTTCGGCGAGCGTGGGGCCCACACTTCCCACGCCATGTTCGGGTGCACCTGTGTGCTGCACTTGAGGCAGAGTAACGGTGTGTTGTCCATTCCGCCGGTCGACCTCATTGAAGCTGCCGCAGACCCGGCCTCGCGTCGGCGACAGTTCGAGCTCCTGGATGCCGCATTCTCCGAGGTCGGGTACGTCCACGTCGTCGGCCATCGGATCCCGTCTTCGGTGTTCACCGAGCTCTACGCCGTCACGCGGCGCTTCTTCGGTCTCCCGGCGCAGGAGAAGAGCAAGGTAGCGCAGCCCACACCTGAGCAGGTGCGCGGATGGTCCGGGGCCGGCTCGGAAGGTATGGCCTATTCCCTGGGGGAAGAAACGCACGCCGACCTCAAGGAGAAGATGGACATCGGCCCTGTGACGGGGCCCACCCTCGGGCAACCGGGCGCCGGGCCGATGGCATACCCGAACCTGTGGCCCGCCCTGCCGGAGTTCCGGACGGTGTGGGAGTGCTACTACCAGCACATGCAACGGGTGGGCGACGAACTGCTGGCCTTGACGGCCGAGGGATTCGGACTGAGCCGGCAGTTTTTCGTGCCGTTGTTCGACGCCGAGTTGAGCATGCTTCGCGCACTGCACTTTCCGCCGCAGCCCGAGCCGCCCCTACCCCATCAATTCCGTGCCGGTATTCACACCGACTACGGCGCCTTCACCGTGGTCTCCGCCGAATCGACACCAGGTGGGTTGCAGGTGCTCGAGGCTGACGGTGAGTGGTTGGAGGTGAACACCACCCCGGCCACGCTGGTGGTGCTGGTCGGGGATCTGCTCGCGGAGTGGACGGGAAATCACTGGCCGGCGACGTTGCACCGCACGGCGAATCCTCCGCGCTCGGTGGCGTTCGAGAACTCGAGGCTGGCGTTCGCGTTCTACCAGCATCCGAACTGGGATGTCGAGGTAGCGGAGTTGTCACCGTTCGCCGGTGGTGCGGCCCACGCGCCGGACGACGCACTGGTCTCCGGCAGGCATCTGGCCGAGAAGTACGTCAGGCAGACGACGTTCGGGACCTCGGATCCCACCGTCTGACCGGTGACCCGTGTAAACCGCAGCTTTCGGTATGCGACATCCGTGTGATCGTCTGTTACATACAGGTTTCCGATGTAAGGCGGTGACAGGCTCGTCTTTGATCTGGGGGTGATCGCTGCTCTTGTCGGGACGTGTTCTGCGCCGAAAACTCGTCGTATCCGCTATGAGACGAGGAGCCAACAGGTGTCCCAGGACAATTCGGTAGTACCTGTCATCGACATCGCCGCTCTGCACGGCGACGACGAGGCCGCCAAGATCGTGGTCGCCGCAGAACTCGATGCGGCATGCCGGGAGATCGGGTTCTTCCAGATCCGCAACCACGGCATCCCCGAGGATGTGATCGAGGCGATGTACCGCACCGCCGACGAGTTCTTCGCATTGCCCGACGAAGAGAAACGCCTCGTCGCACAACCGAGTTCAGATGCGGTACGCGGCTACTCGTCGATCGGCGAGCAGGCGTTCTCCTACAGCGAGGACGTGCACCAACCGCGGGACCTGCATGAGAAGTTCGACATCGGACCTGTCGACGTCGACCGCGACGACCCTTACTACGCCCCTGAGAACGCCGGACCGCACTTCCTGCCCAACCTGTGGCCACAACGGCCCGCCGGCATGGAGGCAGCCTGGACCACCTATTTCCATGCCATGAACGATCTCGCCCGAAAATTGATGAGCGCGTTCGCCGTCGGGTTGAGGTTGCCCGCCGACTACTTCGTCGACACCATCGACCGCGACATCAGCATGCTGCGGGCGATCAATTATCCGCACCTGAGCACCCCGCCTCAGCCGGGACAGATGCGCGCGGGTGCGCACACCGATTACGGCAGTCTGACCATCGTGCGTCAGGAAGCCGCGCCCGGCGGCCTGGAGGTGTTCACCAAGGACGGCGACTGGATACCGGTACCCGTGGTGCCCGACGCCCTCGTGGTGAACATCGGCGATCTGATGGCGCAGTGGACCAACGACCTGTGGACCTCGACGCGCCACCGTGTGCGCACCCCCGGTCCTGATGCGTCGGGAGACACCCGTCGCATGTCGCTCGTCTTCTTCCACCAACCCAACTACGACGCCGTCATCGAGACCCTGCCGACGTGTATCACGGCTGACAACCCGCGCCGCTACGATCCCATCACCTCGGGTGATCACCTCACCTCGAAGTTCGAGAAGACCATCGCCCTCGCCTCGACAAATGGTTGAGACCTTCGAGATCGAACTGCGCCGCACCGGCCGCGTGGTGACCGTTCCGCCTGACCGCACCGCCCTCTCGGCGGTTCGTGACGTGCTGCCGACCGCCGAATCCGACTGTCTGCGCGGCGAATGCGGCGCCTGTGTGGCGAAAGTCCTGGAGGGCATACCCGACCACAGGGACACCGTGCTCTCCGAGCGTGCCAGGCAGGCAGGCAAACGAATCATTCTGTGCGTCAGCCGTTCCGCCACGCCGCGGCTCGTGCTCGACCTCTGACGAAAGGCTGTGCCCATGACACCGACCCTGTCGTTCGCGAGTGTGTTCGCTTCCGACATCGAGAAGCTGAGCACTTTCTACGCAGACCTGCTCGGCCTGCCCGAGGTCACCGAACTGCGCTCCGAGCATTTCCGTGGGCTGCGGATCGGTCCGACCATACTCGGATTCAGTGCGCCGAGTGCCTACGCCATGCTGAACCTGACGGCACCCGGAGAGGGCGCCGAAGGAGTGGATACCTTCCTCACATTCGAGATGCCCGACGCCGCCACGGTGGACTCGACCACCGCGGCGGCGGTCGCCGCGGGCGCGCGCTGCGTGCGCGAACCAGGCCAGACATACTACGGCGCCTGGCAGTCGGTGCTCCTCGACCCAGAGGGAAATGCATTCCGCCTCAACTATCTTCCCCTCGAATCCGCTCAGCACTAAGGATCCTCATGTCCATCTTCGACTGGCAAGTCAAAAGCGGTGATTCCGTAGTCGCCCCGCACGAGCGGCTGAGTTGGCCGCGCACAACGGGAATCGGCCTGCAGCATGTGGTCGCCATGTTCGGTGCGACCTTCCTGGTGCCGGTACTCACCGGTTTCCCGCCGGCCACCACACTGTTGTTCTCCGGTGTCGGCACGATCCTCTTCCTGATCATCACGCAGAACCGCTTGCCCAGCTATCTGGGGTCGAGCTTCGCGATCATCGCGCCCACCATCGCCGCGTCGACGTCGCACGGCCCATCAGGTGCGCTCGGTGGCATCGTCATCGTGGGCGCACTGCTCATCCTGATCGGCGCCGTGGTGCACTTCGCCGGTATCGGCTGGATCGAATCGTTGATGCCGCCGGTGGTGACCGGATCGATCGTGGCGCTCGTCGGGTTCAACCTGGCCCCAGCCGCCAAGGCCAACTTCGAAGAAGACGCCGTCACCGCCGCAGTCGTGCTGGTGCTCTTGCTGTTGTCACTGGTGGTGTTTCGGGGTCTGCTCGGACGGTTGGCGATCTTCACCAGCGTGGTGATCGGTTACTTCGTGGCACTGGCCCGCGGCAAGGTCGACACCAGCGCTATCGGCGCCGCGGACTGGGTCGGTCTGCCCGAGTTCACCACCCCCACCTTCCATCTGTCGGTGCTGCCGATGTTCATCCCGGTGGTGATGGTGCTGGTCGTCGAGAACATCGGCCACGTCAAGTCGATCACGGCGATGACCGGCATCGACAACAACAGCCGAGTGGGTCGCGCGCTGGCCGCCGACGGACTGGCGACGGTTCTGGCAGGTAGCGGCGGCGGTTCGGCCACCACCACGTATGCCGAGAACATCGGCGTGATGGCCGCGACCAAGGTGTACTCGACCGCGGCCTACTGGATCGCGGGCCTGGCGGCGATCCTGCTCGGCCTCTCCCCCAAGGTTGGCGCAGTGATTGCCTCCATCCCACCCGGTGTCCTCGGTGGTGTCACCGTCGCGCTCTACGGCCTGGTCGGGATCCTCGGCGTGCACATCTGGGTGACCAACAAGGTCGACTTCTCCAAGCCCATCAACCAGTTCACCGCCGCCATCGCCCTGGTGATCGGAATCGCCGACTTCACCTGGAAGATGGGCGATCTCGCCTTCGGCGGTATCGCGCTGGGCGCGATCGGCGCGGTGGTCGTCTACCACGTGATGCGGATGATCGGGCAGTGGCGCGGCACCGTGATCATCGATGGTCCGGCGTCTGATGACGCGGCAGCGCAAGATCTCACGGCGGGTCAGAAGGTGGCGCTCTGATGGTTACCACACTGATCCAGGGCGGCACCGTGGTTTCGGCGACGGGGCGTCAGTTGATCGACGTGCTGATCGACGGGGCCACCATCGCGGCGCTCATCGAGCCCGGCGCCGCGCCCTTCGGTGATGGGCTCGCCGAACGTGTCGACAGCGTCGTCGACGCCACCGGCAAGTACGTGATCCCCGGCGGCGTCGACGCGCACACCCACATGCAGATGCCGTTCGGAGGCACCACCGCGTCGGACACATTCGAAACCGGCACGCGCGCAGCGGCACTGGGCGGCACCACCACCATCGTCGACTTCGCGATCCAGACCCCGGGCGAACGCGTTCAGGACACTTTGCAGGCGTGGCACGAGAAAGCGGCGGGCAACTGCGCGATCGATTACGGATTCCACCAGATCATCGGTGATGTCAACACCGAATCGCTCGCGGCGATGGGCGAGCTGATCGACGAAGGGGTCACGAGCTTCAAGCTGTTCATGGCTTACCCCGGCGTGTACTACTCCACCGACGGGCAGATCTTGCGGGCGATGCAGAAGTGCGCGGAGATCGGCGGTCTGATGATGATGCACGCCGAGAACGGCATCGCGATCGACGAGTTGGTGGCTCAGCACCTGGGTCGCGGCGAGACCGGGCCCTACTTCCACGGGGTCTCGCGGCCCTGGCAGCTCGAGGAGGAGGCCACTCACCGGGCGATCATGCTCGCCGACGTGACCGGTGCGCCGTTGTACGTCGTCCATGTTTCGGCGCACCAGGCACTCGAACAGATCGCCACCGCGCGTGGCGCAGGCGGGAATGTATTCGCCGAGACCTGCCCGCAGTACCTGTACCTGTCGTTGGAAGAACAGCTCGGCGCCGGGGGTTTCGAGGGCGCCAAGTGGGTGTGCTCCACACCGTTGCGTGCCCGCTCTGAGGGGCACCAGGACCAGTTGTGGCGCTATATCCGCACCGGCGACGTCGCGGGCGTGGCCACCGATCACTGCCCGTTCTGCATGGTCGGTCAGAAGGAACTGGGCATCGGTAATTTCTCGAAGATCCCAAACGGCATCGGCGGTGTCGAGCACCGCATGGACCTGATGTTCCAAGGTGTCGTCGACGGGCGGATCAGCCTCGAACGGTGGGTGGAGGTCTGCGCGACCACCCCGGCGCGCATGTTCGGCCTGTACCCCCGCAAAGGTGTCATCTCGCCAGGGGCCGACGCTGATGTGGTGATCTACGACCCCGCCGGACACACCAGTATCGGCGTCGGCAAGACCCACAACATGAACATGGACTACTCGGCCTGGGAAGGCTTCGAGATAGACGGAGCCGTGACAGCCGTGTGGTCGCGCGGGAAGAAGATCGTCGAGGACAGGGGCTACCTGGGAGCCAAGACCGACGGTCGATTCGTGCGCCGCGAGCTTTCCCAGAATCTCATCTGAAGAGGAGAACAATCGATGGATTTCGGCGTTGTGCTGCAATGCAATCCACCCGCATCCCGGGTCGTGTCGCTGGCCGCGGAGGCTGAGGACCGTGGCTTCTCACACGTGTGGACCTTTGATTCGCACGTGTTGTGGCAGGAGCCGTACGTCATCTACAGCCAGATCCTCGCCGCCACCCGCAACGTGATCGTCGGGCCGATGGTCACCAACCCGTTGACCCGGGACGACACCGTCACGGCGTCGACGTTCGCGACGCTGAACTCGATGTTCGGTAACCGCACCGTATGCGGCATCGGGCGCGGGGACTCGGCGGTTCGGGTGATCTCCGGCAAGCCCTCTACCGTCACCCATCTACGGGAGAGCATCGAGGTGATCCGGGCGCTGGGCAACGGCGGCAGCGCCACGATCAACGGGGCGACCGTGCAGTTCCCATGGGCAGCCCGGTCGAGATTGCCGGTATACGGAGCCGGCTACGGGCCGAAGGTGCTCGACCTGATCGGCAGGCACGCCGACGGTTTCATACTCCAACTCGCCGATCCCGCAATCGTCCAATGGACAGTGGGACGCGTACGAAAGGCAGCGGAGCAGGCGGGCCGCGATCCCCGTGATGTGACGATCGTGGTGGCCTCACCGGCCTACGTCGGCGACAACCTGGCCCACCAGCGCGACCAATGCCGATGGTTCGGCGGAATGGTGGGCAACCATGTGGCCGATCTGGTCGACCGCTACGGCGGTGACGGTACACAGGTGCCGGCGGCGTTGACCGATTACATCCGCGACCGGCAAGGTTATGACTACAACGAACACGGCCGCGCGGGCAACGCCCACACCGAGTTCGTGCCCGACGAGATCGTGGACCGATTCTGTGTGCTCGGCCCGGCCGAGGACCACGTGCGGCGGCTGCGTGAGCTCGCCGACCTCGGAGTCGACCAGTTCGCAGTGTATCTACAGCACGACGGAAAGGACGAGACATTGGCTCAGTACGGTGAGGCCGTCATTCCGGCGCTCCAGTCCACCGTGGCGGCTCGCTCATGACGGCCGACACAGTGCGCGTGCCACCGAACCCGTTGTCCGACAATGCTTTCCTGGCCGACTTCGCGGCCATGTCGACCTTCGGAGCGACACCCGCGGGAGGTGTGGAACGACAGGCGGGCACCACTGCCGACGGTGAGAACCGGCGCTGGCTTGCCGCCTGGCTGGCCGAGCGCGGTTTCGAGGTGCGCTATGACCGCATCGGCAACATGTTCGGCCTGTACGAACTGGTGCCCGGCGCTCCCTATGTGCTGGCCGGTTCGCACCTGGACAGCCAACCGCGCGGCGGCCGTTATGACGGTGCGTACGGGGTCTTGGCCGCCGCGCACGCCGCCACCAGGCTGCTCGACCATTTCCGCGCGAACCCGGGTGCCGCGCGATACAACATCGCAGTCGTGAACTGGTTCAACGAAGAAGGGTCGCGGTTCAAACCCTCGATGCAGGGCAGCGGGGTGTTCACCGGCAAGCTCGCGCTGCAGGAGGCATTGGACACCACCGATGTCGACGGCGTGAGCGTGGCCGAGGCGCTCGGTGCACTCGACATGCTTGGCGAGCGCGACGTCTTCACCGTCGGCGACCACCACACCGCAGGCGGCGTGCAGGTCGCGTCATACGCCGAGATCCACATCGAGCAGGGCCGCGAACTCGACAAGGCCGGGGTGCCGATCGGCATCGTGCCCTCGACGTGGGGCGCCAACAAGTACGAGATCTCCGTCGTGGGCGCACAGTCGCACACCGGCGCCACAGCGATCGCCGACCGTCAGGATGCATTGTTGGGTGCGGCGAAAGTCGTTGTCGCTCTGCGCGAGCTGGCCGACTCCTACGGCGAGGATCTACACACGTCCTGCGGGCAGTTGACCGTTTACCCGAACTCACCGGTGGTCGTCGCCCGGGAGGTCCACATGCACCTCGACCTACGCTCACCGTCGGACCAGCTTCTCGATGAGGCCGACGCGCGGCTCAACCGGACACTCGCCGAGATCGAAGTTGCCGCTGACGTGCACATCGAACGTCGTTTCGCTCATACCTGGAAGGGACACACCTACACTCCCGAGGGCGTCACACTGGCCGAGGCCGCGATCGAGGCGCTGGAACTGAGCTCGATGCACGTGCGCACGCGCGCCGGCCACGACTCCACGAACATGAAGGACGTCGTTCCGACGGTGATGCTGTTCATCCCCAGCGTCGACGGGGTCTCACACGCGGAGAACGAGTTCACCCACGACAAGGACCTGACCACCGGTGTGGATGTGCTCACCGAGACCATGGCACGCATGGTGGAGGGTGATCTGTGAGCTGACACCCGGCCGTATCACGCATCAGCCGCCGCACGAGCAGGGTGAGCTCGCCTGTCGATCCGAGCGCGCGCGTCGCATCGAACCGACCACGGTGGCGCTCACCGCCTGGATGAGGCCGTCGACTTCGTCGTCGACGCGGTGACCGGGTGGGCCCGCCGCGAACCCGTCACGCTGGCGGGCCACAGCTGGGGTGTATACCCGCTGACCGGAGCCGCGATCCTCCTCGGCGCCGAGCTGATTCGAGAAGTCGTATACGTCAACGCCGTCGTGCCCGAACGTGGCGTCGCCATGCGCGACAAGAACCCAGCGATGGCGTCAATCATCGACACTCAGCTCGAAAGCAGCCAGTCGATCTCGGCCTCACCGAGTGACGTCGCCGCCCAGATGATGCAGGACGAGTCACCAGTCGCCACTACTCGAAGGCAAGCAATTTGCCCAGGCGACGTTGCTGAGCCCCGGTGCAGCGCGTGAGGCGCCTACCCCGGGTGGTGCGCGTCGAGTTCGGTGAGAGACGGAGGGTCCAGCAGCGTGTGCATCTGATCGACCGCCGCAGGCGCGTCCGTCGATGCGGTCCCGATGATCTGATGTGCCGCACTGAGACCCGCCCGGTCGATGAGACGTTTCTCGTTCAATGCCCACTGCCCGCGTGAGGCCAAGATACCGTGGGCGGTCTGCATCGCGGCCCGCGCCAGCATGCCCATGCATGCCGTGCGGTCCGCGGTGGTGGCGTAGTGGCGCGCGAAGACCAGAGAGAACCCCGCATTCCAGCGCCACCGGAGTTCAGCGGATTCCCGCAGCGCCTGTGGAAACGATACGTCCGGCAGTTGACCGGAAAGCCGCCGGGCGAGGGCAATTTCACCGATCGGGACATAGGTCGGAAGGCCCGCCAGGTGCCCTTCGACATTCTCGATGTCGAACCGCCCAACCTGGGCGTCGTCCCACCACCGCTCGATGACGTCGAGGTCACGCAACAGCACGTCCACCGGTTGGCCCGACACCGACAGCCAGGCACCGCCGTTGACGATGCGACCCCACTCACCGGGCTGCGCCGCATGTCCGGGATAACCAAGACGTGCCAGCAATGCCGCGTCGAACGAACCACGGTAGTAGACGCCGAGATCCCAGTCGCTGTCCGGGCGATGGGTGTTCGTAGCGCGACTGCCTCCAAGCACCACCGAGACCACACCGGGCAGCTCGACCAGCCGCGGCACCAGTTCTGCGACCACGTCCATACGAACCACTATCGCAGCAGGTGCGCCGTAAGACCGCGTTGCGGGCCGACACCCTGCGAAGGGCGGCTGAACCCATTTCCTCCACCGCCCAGATGCAATCGTATGTGACAGCAGATACACGACGGCAACGACCGCGCAACGGAGGTTGCCACCCTGTCACCGCGCAGGGTCCTCCCCACGGGCCGGCAGCCTCTCATTCGGATGAGTGCTGGACGACGCTTCGCGCGCGTCGACTCTGCAAGCGAGGTGCCTGCGTGATACCGCCGGCGGTGAGCTCGGTACGGATGCGCTCGCGCAACTCGACCTTGCGAATCTTGGTTCCCGACATGGGCCATTCGTCGACGAAGCGCACGTAGCGCGGCACCTTGTACGTGGCGATCCGATCGAGGCAGAAGTCGATGACGTCGGCTTCTGTCAGTTTGTGTTCGCGCGTCGGCTGGATGTAGGCAACCGGAACTTCGCCATAGTAGGCGTCAGGTGCGCCCACGACGGCGACGACCGCTACGGCGGGATGCCGGAGCAGATAGGACTCGACCTCCAGCGCGGAGACGTTCTCCCCACCGACTTTCAGCATGTCCTTGATCCGGCCCTTGAAGGTGAGCCGGCCTGCCTCGTCGAGGACGCCGAGATCACCTGATGTGAACCATCCTTCGGCGTCGATGCACGCCGCGTTGGCTTCCTCGTCGCGGTAGTAACCGAGGAAGCGGGACTCACCGCGAAATTGGATCTCTCCGAGGACGTTCGGTGCGACGGGCTCTCGGGTGTCGAGATCGACGATGCGGGCCTCCATACCCGGCAGAGGTTTCCCGCCGGTGCACACCCGGACGTCGAGCGGGTCGGCAACCGTGGTCATCGCGACATGACCACTCCCCTCGGTGATCCCGTAGTTGGCGAGTTGAATCGCGTGGGGAACGCGGGCCTGCAGCTTGCGCAGAAGGTCTTCGCCACCGGTGTTCATCAACACCCGCAGCGAGGACAGGTCGGCCACGGCGAAGTCGGGGTGGTCGAGTATGCGCATCCAGATGGTCTCGAAACACGGGATCGCGTGGGTGACCCGCTCCTCGACCATCGCACGTAGCGATTGCGCGGGGTCGAAGACACCGGCATGGACGAAAGATGCGCCTGCGGTGATGCAAGCGGTGAGGGTGGCCAGTCCCGCGGTGTGGAAGAGGGGTAGCGGGCACCAGAACACAGACGTCTCGTCGAGCAGGTAGCGGTCGAACGCGAGCGACGTTCCCTGCGCGACAACAGCCACGTGGGCGATCATGCACGCTTTGGGCGATGCCGAGGTACCCGACGTATACATGAGATACGCGACCTCGCCGCCGGGTGCGGGTTCTTCCTCTTCGACGCCGTGCCGGCTGGTCCGTTCCCTCGGGTGGGTCGTCGGCAGGCCGACGGCGCTCTGATGGGTGAAGGCCCGGGCCGGCGGTGAGTATCCGTCGTCGGCGAGGACGATGATGCGTCGCAGACGGGGCGTGGCGGTCAACGCGAGGTCCGGACCCGGCGCTTCGGCGAGGCCCGGAATCGCACTCAGCAGTTCGGCCGGCCGGTCGGAGTGCTGGGTGGGCGCAATCGTGATGACTGCTGCGAGATCGCTGTGGGCGATCACGTAACTCAGTTCGTCGATGCGGAAACGATCGTTGATCGCGACGGTGACTGCGCCGGCACGGGCACAGGCGACGATGGCTGCGATCATGTCGAGCGATGCGGGCATCCACAACCCGACATGGTCACCGGCCTGTACCCCGGCTCGGCGCAACATCCGGACGAAGTCGCCGACGCGAACATCCATCTCTGCGTAGGTGTATCGCTGGTCGGGAAAGGCGAACACCGAATCGGGATGCGCCGAGGCGCTGCGGCGCAGCAGGTCGCTGAGGTTACGCGGGACCGCTTCTGTCATGGTGATGGCTCGATTCCATTGCATGCTGCTCTCACTGCCCGGTGAATACCGGTGCTCGGTGTTCGCTGAATGCCGACATCCCTTCGGCAAAGTCACGGGACCCGATGTAGTCCCCGAAGGTCGTGAGTTCGAGCCCGAGGCCGACAGACACCGGTTGGTTCCTGGCGCTGTGAGCGGTGCGTTCCATGTGGGCCAAGGCCAAGGGACTGAGGTCAGCGATGTGCGCCGCAAGTTTGCCTGCGACGCCGATGAGTTCGTCGTGCGGGACGACTTCGTCGACGAGTCCGGTGAGGTGTCGGTGGCCTGCGGGCAGCAGCTCACCGCTGAGTAGCAACCGCGCGGCGATGTTGGGCGGGACCTTGTTGACCAAGCGAGCGACTCCCCCGGCGCCGGGGAGGACGCCGTACCGGGCGTGGCCGTCTCCGATGAGCGCGGTGTCGGCCGCCAGTACGATGTCGCAGCACAGCAGCAGTTCCATACCGCCTGCGACGGCCACCCCGTTGACGGCGGCGATCACCGGCCTCGGACTGTCTTCCAGCCGGCTCAGGGTTTTCGCGGTGTGGTCGACGAACCGCACGAGTCCCTCTCGATCACCGCGGTCGAGGAACTGCTTGAACTCCCGCAGATCGCCACCCGCGCTGAACGCCGGGCCCATGCCGGTCACGACGATCACACGACACGACGGGTCGTTCTCGATCTGGTCGAGCGCAGCATTCAGGTCGGAGATGAGCTGTTGTGACAACGCGTTCCGTTTGTCGGCACGGTTGAGCCGCAGCCAGCCGACCCCTCGTGTGATGGCGAGCAACACCGTGGATTTCGTCACGGATGGTCCTTCCCGGATGGGCCGACAGCGGCGTCGGCGAGGTCGGGGATGCGACTGTGTGCACGCCAAGGCGCAACCGCCTCGGCGAATGCTCGCCGGAAGTCGCCGCTCGTTCCGGCGATCAAGATTGTTCGCATCGCTGCCTCCATGCCCCGCCATCTCAATAAGCACAGTGTCGAAAAAAATAAGCACTCCGTCAAGTATCGGCGTGGACGCCTAGTCCGGAGGGGCCGACTGGGGGCGTCCGACCGGACGTGCGCGATGCGACGACGCCGGGCCGCCAGCCCGAAGTCGTTGTGCCGTAAGGCCATAACCGATGGCGACCGATCAGACACCTCGCGACCGAAACGGGTGACCGCGTCGCCGACAACAAGCTGATAAAAATCAGCACTGTGTGGATTCGTGCTAACCTGACTGCCGTGACAGGGAAGTTCGCCCGTTGACCCGACGGAGATCGACCGCGCCGAGCAAAGGCGACCGGCGACGCGAAGCGGTGTTGGACGCGGCCGAGGCTCTCCTGAGCACGACGGGTTATCACGCGATGACGATCGCGGATATTGCCGACGGCGCGGGCATCACCCGCGGTGCGCTCTACTTCTACTTCGGCTCGAAGCAGGAGGTCATCACAGCTCTGTTTGCGCGCTGCGTCGAAGTGCTGCACGAGAAGTCCCGAGCAGCGGCCGCTGACGCCGCCAGCGGGGCCGCCGCCATCGATATGGCGATGGAGCGCACGGAGGCGTTGTGGCGCGAGCACGGCGTGGTGATGCGCACGGCGATCGATCTCGCTTCCACCGTCGAGGAGCTCGACAGGCTGTGGGCCGATACCGCCGATCTGTTCATCGACGCCATCAGGGCGATCTTGGAGAACATGGGAGTGCCGGCAGGTTCAGGCGTGGACGAATCCTCGTCGCTCGCCAAAACGTTGTGCTGGATGATCGAACGGAACTTCTATCAGGCCTCACGGATTTCGAACGCAGAACTGGCGAAGGCGAGTCGGACCTGTGCCGAGATCTGGCGGCGGGCTGCGCGCAGCGCATGAGCCGGTCGGTCAGGCATAGTCCTCAGACCCGGGTTGATGCGTGGCGGTGCCCAGGAACACAATGGGATGGCCCCGTGCATGGCGGAGATGAAGCGAGTGAATATCACTTTTGCTCCGTGACCCAGCTTCAGGTCTACTGGTCGTACCGCCGCTACGTCGTCGGCACCTACTCTCCCTAGCTAGTGTCCTGAGTCATTAATTCGGGCGCAGTAGTTGGCGATGCTGGCCAGGATTTGATCGGCGGTCTTGGTCCAGACGTAGGGCTTGGGGTTGTCGTTCCAGGTGTCGATCCACGCTCGGA